>JAEEGF012313984.1_pt1 | contig 44031 bp, 32 predicted proteins | sample 9134171 | NCBI WGS metagenome assembly JAEEGF01 (sample SAMN16246542, study PRJNA631951) | gut metagenome | biome: gut microbiome; feature: rumen; material: AP-attached | host: Bos | place: Iran: Karaj | collected 2018-10 | reverse complement strand
TTCAGCAAAATCAGAGGAACAGACAGAAACTACAGTCACCACAGAAGAGGTATCTTCGGATACAGCTTATAGTGATGCTGCATCTGCATCAGCTGCTTATAAGGAACTGACTATTAAAACCGACTGGGATAGTAAAGCTACTGTTACATTTTCATCTGATGGAATGACTATAGATGGAAGTGGTTGCACTAATGAGGATGGTGTTTTATATATCACAGAGGGCGGTGCCTACACACTGACAGGCGCTAGTGAAAATGCATCCATTCTTATAAATACAGATGAAAATGTAAAGCTGATACTCAATGGTGTTGAATTAAAGAGTGCAAAAGGACCAGTGATTTATGGTCAGCAGGTTAAAAATCTGTATATAGAAACAGCAGCAGGCACTACAAATTCAATAGAGGATGCCTCTGAATATGAAACAGATTCCGAGGGAAACGATATCGGTAAAGCTGCTATTTCTTGCAACGATGATTTAATCTTCTTAGGAGAGGGAACTCTTGATGTAACAGGAAACTATAAGCATGGTATCGCAGGTGATGACAAGCTTTATATAGAATCTGGAACAATAAATGTAATATCAAATGTGAATGATGGAATTCGTGCCAATGACCTATTAAGCGTAGACGGAGGAACAGTTAACGTCACTAGTAAAAATGAGGGCATCGAATCGAAGAGCCTAATATTCATAAATGGAGGCGATATAAACGTAGATTCTGCAGATGATGGTATTAATGCCAGCTGCTACATAGAAATTAATGGGGGAACAGTTACTGTTAAAAGCACTAATAATGATGCTATAGATAGTAACGGCGGTTTTGATGGTTGCCTCACAATAAATGATGGTGTAGTTAATACTACTGGAGCTGGAATGCCTGATGGCGCTTTAGATGCGGATGAATCTTCTGTCATCATAAATGGTGGAAAGGTGACTGCTACAGGCGGATGCAACAGCCCAATCATTGAAAACGGCGGAGATAATAATATTACTGGCGAGACATTCTCAGGCGGAGGAATGGGTGGCCAGGGTGGCAAAGCAGGCCCAGGTGGCCAGAGAGGTCAGGGCGCCCCTGGCGAGAAGGGGGATTTTGATCCTAATAACCTTCCAGAGGATTTTGACCCTGAAAACAGACCTGAGCCACCTGAAGACACTTCTGAACTTGATAATCTTTAATTCTATCTTATTAGTGTCTATAGTGATGAAAAAATGATTAAATTATTATAGATAAATATTGATTTGTACTATTAACCATGGTATTGTTTTGTAGCATAAATTATGCACATATACGAATACAACGATGAATAATGGTACATCATGGGGAAAATATGGATTGGAAATTAACACCAACAACATGGAAGTATACATGCTGTTGGTGTTTTTTTATATAAAAAAGAAGGAGAAAATGATATGAAAGTGAAAGGTTGGACAAGAGTCCGCAACAAAATGCTTATTTTAAGCATCTTTATGTTGGCTGTATTTACGTTAATGACACGTAATGTACAGGCGGCAGTTAAGGTAAATGTGGAAGGGATTGAGATTGTAGGAAATGATGTACTCGCTGCGGGAAAGAGTACTACTTACAAGGCAAATGTAACACCTTCAAATGCGACAAATAAAGCGGTTGTATGGAGTGTGGCACCAGACAATAGTGGAGCTACGATTACAGCAGCAGGAGCATTAAAGATTGATGCAAAGTGTACACTAGATGAGGTAGAAGTAATTGCTACTTCAAAAGATAATAACGAAATTATAGCTAAAAGGACTATAGCTATAAACAGAACAGCTATTAAATCATTAAATGTAGTAGATGAAAATCAGGTAACTGTGGTTGGTAAGTCTATTACACTTTACAGAACAAAGGTTACCAAATCTGTTAAGACAGACACTGTGGTATCACCAAAAATTGTTTGGGTTAATGAAGCACTTGAGAATATGAATAGGGCTTATTTATTTACAAGCTCAAATGAAAATATTGTAACTGTTGATCAGAATGGACATATTAGTGCTACTGGAAATGGATTGGGTACTGCTGTTATTAAATGCCAAGCAATTGATGGAACAAGAGATGGCAATGGGAATATACTTACAAAAACTTTTAGTGTCAAAGTTATTGAACCAGCAGATAACGTTGAAATTACTGGAGATAATTTAATTGCTGCAGGTAGACAAAAAACATACAAAGCGACAGTAACACCAGCTAATGTTGTTAATAAAGCTGTTGTATGGAGTGTAGCACCGGAAAATAGTGGAGCAACTATAACAGCTGCAGGTGCATTGAAAATAGATGCAAAGTGCACACTTAATAGTATTGAAGTAATTGCTACTTCTAAGGATAACAATGAGATTTTGGCTAAGAAAAGGGTAGAGGTAAATGGTTCTGCCATCAAGAATATTAATGTTTTAGATGACAAAGGTGTAACAGTTTTAGGAAAGACTATTACTCTTTACAGAACTAAGATTACAGATAACACAAAGATAGACACTATAGTGACTCCAAGCATCACTTGGGTCAATGAAAATGCAATTAAAGATTATAAGCCATATAAGTTTATAAGTTCCAATGAGAATATTGTTACTGTCGATCAGGAAGGTCATATTCAGGTTACTGGTAATACCACAGGAAAGGCTACTATTAAGTGCCAAGCTATAGACGGAACAAAGGATGGTAATGGCAATTTATTAACAAAGTCATTTGTTGTAAATGTTATCGAACCGATTGAACATGTTGAAGTTAAAGGAAATGAATTAGTAGGTGGCTTGAATTCTGTTACATATAAGGCTAGTGTTTTTCCTGCCAATGCAACAAATAAGAAATTGGTTTGGAACGTTTACCCTGAAAATAAAGGTGTAAACATTTCACAAGCAGGAGTATTAAACGTAACAAAGGATTGTCAGATAGATTCCGTTAAAGTACTTGTAAAGGCAGCAGAAGATTCAGCTGTTTACGCAACAATGGATGTAGCTATTAATAAGGCTGGAGTTAAAGTTATTAATTTTGATGATAGTAACGGAAAAAGAGTAGCTGCTTCTGTTAACCTTTATAGAGTTAAAGCTACAGATGAAACACCTATTGATTATAAATTAAATACAAATATTACTTGGAAAATTGCTAATGAAACAGGAAAGAACTGTCCATACATTTTTAGTAGTTCCGATGAAAGAATTGCTACTGTTGACCAGTCAGGGCATGTAGTTGTTACAGGAGAAATGACTGGAAAGTGTACCATAAAATGTGTGGCTATAGATGGTTCTAAAAACCAGGACGGCGTAGCTATCCAGAAGAGCGTAGTGATTAATGTTACAAATCCTTTATCAAAATTAGAATTATCTATACCTGATGGAAGAAGCAAGTATGTAGCTAAGGGACGCACTATTAAGTTAGCGGTAAAAAAAATTGCAGATTATGGTGCTACTCCGGCAAAGACAATTAAATTTACATCTAGCAATGTTTCAGTGGCTACTGTAGATGGAAATGGAGTTGTAACGTTTAAAGCTGATTCTTATTCACCGGTTACAATTACTGCTACAGTAAATGATGATACAAAACTTAGTGAAAGCTTTGATTTTATAGCTACAAATGTGATTAAGAATATTCAGTTAGGTTATATTCCTTCAGACAGAGCTAATACAAATAAAATTAGTATGTTAGAAGTTAGTGATGCTCCAATAGAGTTTCCGTTAACATTTAATGCTCCAGATCAAGCATCAGCTAGTATTAAGACAGTATGTCCAGAATTTACAGTAACATCTAATATGCCTGAATATATTGAAACATCATTTGAAAATGGAATTGTTAAATTATGGCCTAAAAAGGAAATTCTTAATAAGAATGTTGAAATAATAATTAAACCTAAAGATGGAACTACATTTTCAGCTAAATGGCTTTTTAGGGTAGAGATGCCAGAGGAATTAGTTCTTGAAGAATATGATGTTCCTACTTTATTAAAGAATAGTGTAATAATAGATGTTTTCAATAATGAAGATGAGCCTGTAGTTATTGAAGAAATAGAAGAGGAGACATCGGAGAATATTCCATCTGATGCTGAAAGTGATAGTGAAGAATTAACTGACGAGTATAGGGAGGATGAATCGATTGAAGAAGAGACTGGTGATATGGACTAAAAGAATTATATCCTTGGCACTTATTGCTTCTATCGTTTTTACCAATGAAAATTTAGAAGTATTTGCAAAAGAATCTGGAAGTACTATAGAACAAAATAATGCCAAGGATGATGACGAATTTATAGATGTAAATTCGAATGATGATGAAACTATTGTAAGTGAAATAATCTCGTCTAGAGATGAATATAGTAAAGAATATTTGCTTAGTGATGGCTCGAGGGCACTTGTAGTATATGCTCAACCAGTGCACTATGTTGCAGAGAATGGAGCGATGATTGAAATCGATAATTCTCTGGTTGAAACAGAAGAAGGATATGAAAATGCTGAAAATAATTATAAAGTCCTTTTTACAGATTCGGAAGAAAGTAAGGGACAAGTTGTATTTGAAGCAGATGATTATCAAATTAATTGGGAATATGTTGATGCTCCTGAAAATGCGGAGAATAATCATACAGATTTAAAGGTTGAAAAGGAAGACAGCGAAGAGAATCTGGAAGATTTAGCTACTTATGGACATGTAATTAGTAGTTCAAATATTTCCTTTGAAGGTTATGCTGATGGTACTAAGCTGGAATATGAGCCATTAAGCGATGGAGTAAAGGAAAGCATTATTGTTGATAATCGTGAGATTGGGAATAATTTTACATTTAAGATTAATCTTAATGGATTGAAGGCAAGAATCAATTTAGCAAATGAAGTTGAATTGTATGATGAAGAGAGTGGGGATACTAAATATATATTCCCAGCTCCATTTATGGAAGATGCTAATGGAGAATATTCTGATGCTGTTTGGTATTCATTTGGCAATGAAAAAGAATTTGAAGATGTAAAAGAAAACATCAAAGAAGATAGCGAAGAAATTGAAGAGAAAAAAGTATCTGAGACTGATGAGGAATCAAAGATAGATAAGGATTCAAAGGAAGTCAAAGAATCAAAGGAAGTCAAAGATTCAAAGGATGTAAAGGATTCTAAAGGTGCTAAGGAAACTAAAGATATTAACGAATCCAAAGATGCTAAGGAATCTGAGGAAGTAAAGAAATCAAAAGATATCAAAGACAGAGATTCTTCAGAAGTTGAAGAGGATACTCTCAAAGATGATGTCGAAAAAGTTGAAGGAGAGAAAACAGATTTTTCAGAGAAAGCATCAGAAGAGGAGTCTGAAGGTGATTCAGAAACAGAAGAAAAACTGGAAGATGAATTGGACAGCGATGAAGAGAATGATGAAGAGTTAGCTTCAGAAAAAAGCTCAGAAGAAAAGCTTGAAGAATCTTCAGATGATGAAGATGATGTTAGAAAAGAAGATGAAGAGGAAGTAGATGAAGAAAAGGAAGAAGATGAGGATTACATCTATTTAACAGTTACAGCAGATGAAAAATGGTTGGCTTCAGCTAGTTTTCCTGTTGTGATTGATCCTATTATCAAACCTGTAGTTGAGATGAAGAATGTTGATACTTGTTGTGTCAGTTCAACTAGTGCACTGATAAGCGATACTTTATTAGCAGGGAAAAGTGTCAAGGATAATTGTCTCTATAGATCTTTTGTTAGATTTAATCTTCCTGAACTAAAAGCGAATAAGATTATTTCTTCAGCAGAATTAAATGTCACAAGTAAAAATGTTGAGACACCAGGGAAAGATGGTTGTGAATACTTGGTAATTAGAAAAATTACAAGTCCTTGGCAGTTTAAGAATGTTGAAGATAAAACAATATCTTCATGGGCCACACAGCCAACCTTTGATGACAGAAATATAGATTATATTAAAGTTGGTCACAAATTTTTTGATATAACAAAGACTGTTAGGGAATGGTATGAAGGTATTAGCCCTAATTATGGTTTGGCTATTATGTCATATGATGAAGCAAGAAAAGGCGTTGGTAATGTTGCATTATCAACTGCAAAAGCTACACCATATTTGAAGATTACATACAGAGATTCTGTTGGTATAGAAGATTATTGGGGAACACATCAGACAGCCGTTGGTACTGCGGGAGAAGGGTATATAAATGATTATACTGGCGCTCTTACAGTAGTAAATAATGACGTGTCAACTAATGGTCTTAGAAAGAATTTAAATATTCAACATGTCTATAACTCTAATGCTGACAGTAATCAGAAATGGAAGCTTAATTATGAGGAACGAATTACAGTACCACTAGATGAGTTGGATATAACTGCATATCCATATGTATATACTGATGGGGATGGTACAAAGCATTACTTTAAGGCTGAAAATGTATCATATCTTCAGAATGGAGGTGCGGTAACAGCCAAAACAAATAATCCTTATCCATCAGCTCGTGATGAGGATGGTCTTAAACTTTATATTGTTCAGGTAACTGATAACGTATTAAAGAATAAATACCCAATCAAATTAATTGATAAAAGTTCTACCACAGTTAAGTATTTTGATAGAAATGGTAGATTAGCATTAATTACTGATTCGAATCAATATGAAAATGGTAAGTCACCTGATGTAAAGAATCCTACAGAAGCTAATAGAGTAGAGGTTAGCTATCAGGCGGGAGATGTTACTTACGGCAAAGAAAATTATGATATAGCAATAGAAAAAGCTACATTACTTAAAGAATATGCAAATAAGCAAATTACAACAAAAAGAGATGAGCTTGAAAAAAAGAATAACTATAATGCTCTTACAACGGCTTTAGATGAATTATCAACTGATATATATGCGCAGACAGATTATAGAGTTGCAAAGAATGTAATGCTTGCACAGAACGCATATAATGCCATTGAAGATATTAATACAGTTCCTCTAAAGACGTTAGCAGCTAACATGACCACAATTATAAATAAGATAACAGACGCTAAAAAGGTCATAGGGGACACCGTTCTTCAAGATGGATATATTAGTCAGATAAAAGATGCAGTTGGAAGAGTATCATTATTCGAATATGATGATGCTCATAGAATTGTAAGTATAAGTGATCCTAGCACTGAAAATGGTAAAAATTACTATAAATATGATGATTTTGGGCAATTGACAGATGTTATTTTCTCAAATGGCAAAACAGCAAAATATATTTATGGTGAAGATGGTAAACTTATCATAATGCGAGATGATAGCGGCTATGAGGTCATCTACACATATGATGGAAACAGAGTAAGTCAGGTTCAGGAGTGGACAAATGAAGCTCAGGGGCAGACATATACAATTGAGTATGGAATCAATAACATTAATACATTTAGATTTAGTGGTATTGATGATGTTTATGGAAACGGTGATGACGTAATAAATACATATGTATTTGATTCGCAAGGTAGAAAAATATCAGAATACTCCAATATTGTAGATAAAAACGAAGTATTAGGTGCACAAGCATATACATATGCTGATAATGTGGGAAAAGCAGTTGCTAGAACAACATATAATGATCAGAGTGCTAGTTCATCTCAAAACTATTTAGCAAATGGTGGATTTGAAGATGGTTTAGGAAGATGGAATATTCCTAGAGGCTACGAGAATAATGTAGGTGACACATCAAAAATAAGTTATTTAGGATCAAGATGTGGAACACTTATGCCTAAGGGAGGAACAGCAGAGTTTTATCAAAGCGTACGCTTAAGTAAAGGTACATATGTTGTTTCATATAGAGTCAAAAATGAAGGTAGCAATGCAGTTGGTGTATTTGTTAATTACGATGGTTCACCTAAAGAAATTACAAAATATGCTGTAAAAGATGGGGATTGGTCATTCCAATATGGATCATTTACACTTAATCAAGATAGTGATGTTCCATTATATGTTTTTGCTACAGGCTCAGGAACGTCGTATATAGATGCTATGGTTCTAGAATCTGGTTCTGCTCCTACAGGCTACGTTTCATCCACATCTACCGGTGAAAAAACTGCGGCAAATAAGGATGATTCTAATACAAGACATAAAATAAAAGATTATGCAGTTAAAGGCAGACAGACATTTAATATACTGAAAAATCATGATTTTGAGTTTAATGATGATTCTTGGACACCTTATATTACAGATAACACTGCAATAACCAATAGAGTAAATAAATTTGGTGCAACAAATCCTTATATTGGTGCAAAGTGTGCTGTGTTTACCATGCAGAATTTGAAGTCTAAAACTGCAGGTATAAAGCAAAATGTTGAGACATTAGCACCAGGAGTTTATACGCTTTCTGCTTATGTAAAAGCTAATAACATTACAGATACTAAAGTATTTCTAAAGGTAACAGATAAAGACGGAAATACTTATAAGAGTGAGACAATAAACGAATCTAATATCAAGAGTATTGATGAAGGTTGGAGAAGATTAAAAGTAATCTTTAAATTAAAGGAAGAATCTTCTATAGAGGTTGCAGCAGAAGTTGAAGGTGGTACTAATGTTGGAAAAGGAATTATTTCCTGCGACTCATTCCAGCTTGAAACGGGTGATGTAGCTAATCAGTACAATATTCTTGAAGATGGAAATTTTGAACTGACAAAAACAGATACTCCTTATAAGTGGAGCAATTATATTAAGGGTGTTTATAGAGACGAAATCATCTCTGCAGGTGTAAATGGTGGAAAATGCTATCACATTACAGGCGAACCTGGACGTAATAAGTTCTTGAAATTCGCTACTAACCTTGGCGCTGGAGCTGAGTCTTATGTATTGAGTGGTTGGATAAAAACCAATACAACACCTATTAGAAACGGAAGATCGTTAAAGGTTAGAGCATATCATGCGGATGCTAATGCAGTATTTGAATCAACATTAGGTCTAGATGATTATAGTGAGGGATGGAAGTATTTTACTTTAATTCTTCCAAATCACAAGTGGGGCCAAACTGAAATTGCTATTCAGTTTTACGATAATATAGGAGATTTATATATTGATGACTTGCAGCTTTCTCGTAACGAGGTTTGTACCAATGAATACAATACTAGTGGTACAAAAAAAGCGGTAAATCAAGGAAAGAAGCAGACACAACAAACCTATGATGCATATAACAGAGTTAATGCAGTTATTTCACCTTCAGGAGCTAAACAGACTATAGCTTATAACAAAACTAATCAGGTTAGTACTGTCTCATCAAATTGTGGTCCTAACAGAACAGTAATGACATATGATAAGTATGGAAATCAGTTGACATTAGAGGAACGTTCGGTTGCTACAGCTGAAGGGGAAAAAACACTTGCTCTTTATGCTAAGAATGCTTATACAGATGATGGCAATTATTTAAGTTCCACAACTTCTAATAATGGTGCCACTACACATTATGAATATGATAATAATAGTGGCCTTAAAATATCAGAAACATTGCCTGCATTTGATGGCGATGATAACGGAAAGATTAAATACACATATGATGAGAATGATCATTTATCAAAGGTAAATCGCTCATTAGGTGCTGTAAACAGAGATGTTAAATATACATATGGAAGTCTTTCAGATTTGCAGAGTATTGAGCATAATGGCTTTAAGTACGAGTATCAATATGACGCATTTGGAAATGTTTTATCTACTTCAATTGCTGGGCAGGTAACTCAATCTAATGTCTATAACGCATATAATGGTAGTCTGAAGGAGACACATTTTGCAGATGATTCTGTACAATATACTGATTATGATGAGTATGGAAATATTATTGCATTAAAGACAGCAACTGCAGATGGTGAAAAACATATAACAAAGTCATATAAGTACGATAATGACGGTAATGTCGCTGAGGAAAAAGATGAATTAAACGATATTACAACAGAATATGACTATAACGCTTCAAAAGATGTAGTTAGAACTCGTGTCAAGGGAAAGGTAAATGGAATTAACTATTCGTCAATTAACCAGTTTACCTATAATACCGCTGGGTCTGTTGAGGAAGCTACTTACATTCTTAATGGAAAAGCCCAGTCCTATAAATATACTTATCAAACAGATGGAAAGGAAAATGTAGTTACATTCCCATCCGGAAGTTCAAAAACTAATGCGTATGATAAGTTAAGACGTAGTAAGAAAATAACTTATAAGCCAGTAAAGAATGCAGCAGCTGCTAGACAACATTCAATTAATTATACTTATACCAATGGAATAGCATCAAATAAGGGATATATTGGTACTCAGAACAAGGTATCTAGATATGCAAATAATATTGGCAATACAACTGTATCAGGGTTTGACTATACCTATGATGCAAGTGGCAATATTTTAACCATTAGAAATGCTAATAAAGTTCTTAATGCAAAAGAACTTGCAAACGCAAAGAATAATAGAACCTATGAGTATAATGCATTTGGTGAAATTGAAAATGCTACTGAAACATATGAAAACGGAGAAACTAAAGAGTACAGCTATAAATATGATAAAGGTGGAAATATAGTTTCTGAAACAGTAGTAAATGAAGACGGAATAAAGAAAACTAATAGTTTTGTCTATGATGAAATATGGAAAGATAAGCTTGTTTCATATAACGGTCATAGCATAGAATATGATGTAATGGGTCATCCAACGAAATATCTAGGAAAGGATATGAAGTGGAATTCCATAAATAACGCCTTAGTATCTGTTTCTGGAAAAGGAAGGGACGTAACTTATGGATATTTAAGTGATGGTCAGAGACTTTCTAAAAAAGTTGGAGAGGATACTACTACATATATTTACAACTCTGGCAAGCTTCTTGCAGAAGAGACCAATGTAGATAGAATCAATTACTATTATGATTCCGAAGGAACTGTTATTGAAATTGGCTACCAGAAGAAAGCTGATGGAGAGTTATCTACAGAGACTAGATATTTCTTTACAAAGAATGCCCAAGGAGATATTGTTGGTGTATATAGATGCAGTGACTCAGTCCTCGTAGGTAACTATGAATATGACCTTTGGGGAAATATAGTTTCTATTACAGAAAACAATGCACCAAAAGTAAATGTTACAGCTGATACTTTTATTCTTAATAGAAATCCACTTAGATATCGTGGATACTATTACGATAGTGAAACAGGATTCTATTACTTAAACGCAAGATATTATGATCCTAAGGTTCATAGATTTATCAGTGCTGATAGCCAGATTGCGGGTGTTTCAGAGGATGTAAATGGTTATAACTTGTTTGCATATTGCAACAATAATCCTGTAAATTGCCAGGACCAGTCAGGTGAATGGCCACAGCTTACTAATACACAGAAGGTAGTAATAGGATTAGGCTTAATCACAGCTCTTGCGGTAGTAACTGTAGCAACAGCTGGTACAGGAACAGTGTTAGCATGCGCAGCCATGGGTGCACTTGAAGGAGCTGCCACGGGAGCGGTAACAGGTGCAGCTTCAGGAGCACTAATTAGTGGTGGAATAACATATTTAACTACTGGTGATATACAAGCTACGAAAAAAGCAGCAATAGATGGAGCTGCAGATGGATTTATGTGGGGCTCTATCGGCGGAGCGGTAACAGGAGGTATGAACTCACCTCACTGTTTCGCAGCTGGAACCTTGGTATGTACAGTAGATGGTGAAGTTCCTATTGAGGACATTGAAGTCGGTGACTATGTTCTCGCCGAGAACCCTGAAACCGGGGAAATAGATTACAAGCCTGTACTAGAAACCTATGAGCACGATACTTATGATGTAGTTTATCTAACAATTGATGGTGAAGAATTTACTACTACTGAAGGCCATCCATTTTATACACTAGAAAGAGGTTTTGTTAAGGCTGGAGAGCTGAGATTCTCTGATACGCTCATAGATGATGATGGCAACAAGCTTCATTTAGATAAAAAGAACAAGGAACACTTAGTTAACCCAGTAACTGTGTACAACTTTGCTGTAGAGGATTATCATACCTACTTTGTTGGTGAGAATGAAGTTCTGGTACATAATAACTGTGGGATGAGTGAGTTAGCTGGAAAAGCTGACACAAGAGTTTATTATGGAATAAAAGATGGAGAAAAAGTGTATGTAGGTATTACCAAAGATATTGCACGAAGACAGGCTCAGCATGGCGCGCGTTTTGATAAACTGGTTGAAATAACAAAATCTCCATTATCAAGACGAGAAGCTAGGGCTATTGAACAAGTACTTATAGAACAAAACCCTGGATTTCTTAATAAAATAAACAGTATTAGTTCAAGTCGTAGCTGGTATAATGAGGCAATAAAATGGGGAAGTAAATGGTTGGGTACACATTAGCAATTATATTAATGGAGGTATATTGTGGACGATAATCAATTAATCGTACTAAAAAAGTCGAATAAAAAGCCAATCGAAGGAGATATTTTTGTTTTATCTATTAGGGATAATCTTTATTGTTTTGGTAAAGTTATTCGTACAAATGTTGAGAGCCGAGATAGTTTTGTTAATGGGATGTATTTAATTTATATTTTTGATTATTTCTCATCATCAGATGTATATACAAAATCAATAGAGGACAATAATATCCTTTTGGTAGAGGTAATAAACACGCAATTATGGAGAAAAGGCTTTGCAAAGAATATAGCTTTTTCTGAAGTTACTGATAAACAGAAAAATGAAGATTTTGGTTTTTGGGATATTATAAGAGAAACATATGTTGATGTAAGTGGGAGCGAGTTAAGCTATATTCCGAAATACAAAAGCGTTTATGGATTGGGAAGTTACGGCTTAATTGGTAAGGAGCTTAATAAGATTGTAAACGAAAGAGGTTTATAATATAACTTTCATTAAATCAAATCTTAGAATTTCATAGAGGAGACTAATGCAGATAGAATCATCTACTATTGTGATTCAGAAACAGGCATATATTATCATAAATCAAGATACTATATGCCTGTATCTCGCAGATTTACCAGCATAGATAGTCAGATTGCAGGTGTTTCAAAGCCTATAAATGGGTACAATCTTACTAGCACGATACTTATGATGTAGTTTATCTAACAATTGAGGGTGAAGAATTTACTACTACTGAAGGCCATCCATTCTATACGCTTGAAAGAGGATTTAAAAGGAGATTAGCTATGAATGATGCGATTTTTGAGTCTATTACGCAAGAGGATTATTTGTTAATAGAATATGATTTGTTTATGGGAGATATGAGACAAATTTGTTCATTTGTTATTGATGAAGAAAAGGAACTAAAAGAATTAAAAAATATACTATTGCAAATTAAAAAAAGTGATATTAATGTTTCTGCATATGTAAGAACATATGGAGTGGATACGCGTTCTGATGGGAATTTATTTATCTATGGAGATAATATATGGTTAGATACAAATATTACAATTGATGAATTGAACCATATTTTTTCTCAATACGATGAAGAAAATAACCCATTAAGAGGTATAGTTCCTTATTCTATATCTTTTCCAGAGGAAGAATTAGTTGATGGTCTGAAATATGTATTTCATAATAACGGCAGGATAGAGGATTTCTCTCAATTTAAACTTGAAAATAAACTCGCGAATATTAAAAGTATTTATTGGGATTAAAATTACGCATACGACACATATTTGTTGCTTTTAAAGTATTTACTATGCTAGATTATCCAGGCAAATAAAAAAGAAAAGGAATTAAGAGAATGATGTTTAAAAGAAAAAATGAAGATTTAGTTAATGCATCTTACGGTGATGCATACAATGAAGTAAGTGCAGAGAATTTATCAGTAGAAGCTATTAAAGAAAATGTACCAGCTGGTATAGTAGGCGCTTTATTGGGCGGCATTATTGGTTCGTTGGTGATTGTGCTGTTTGGTGTTATGGGGCTTGTTGCATCCTTTGGTGGAGTAGCTGTAGCGTTTACAACACTTACTGGCTATGAAAAATTTGCAAAAAAGCTTAGCGTTAAGGGCATCGTAATTAGTGGGATTGTAATGATTATAATCATTACATTTATAACACGCTTGGAATGGACTATCGATATTTATATGGAAATGTCACAACATAGTGATGAAATCAGTCCTTTAGCGATATTCTTAAATATGCATGCTATTCTTGAAGAATTTGATTGTGTAGCAGATTACGTGAAAGAAATAGTAGTATTATTTATTTTTACAGGTCTTGGTGCTGTACCTACTATAAAGAAGAAGTTCATCGAAAAATCTACACCTGCTCAGGATGCAAATGCAAGATCTATGACAGAAATTGCAACTAATGTTGAGGAGTAAGATATTTTCTTACCACTTGAAAAAATAGAATTTTGGTATAAAATAATTAAGGACTGCGGACATATGCAGTCCTTAATTTATTTTTGATATTGAGAGGAAATATAAATGAGTAAAGTAAGAACACGTTTCGCACCATCACCAACTGGTCGTATGCACGTTGGTAATCTTCGTACAGCTCTTTATGCATATTTAGTAGCAAAGCACGAGGGAGGAGATTTCCTTCTTAGAATAGAAGATACAGATCAGGAGCGTCTTGTAGAGGGTGCTGTTGATATTATCTACAGAACACTTGCAGCTACAGGCCTTATTCACGACGAAGGCCCAGATAAGGACAAGGGTGTTGGCCCATATGTTCAGTCTGAGCGTCAGGCAGCTGGTATATACCTTGAGTACGCTAAGCAGCTTATCGAAAAAGGAGAGGCATATTACTGCTTCTGCGATGATGAGCGTCTTGCTGAGTGCAAGCAGGTCATCGGAGATAAGGAAATCCACATCTATGACAAGCACTGCCTCAACCTTTCAAAGGAAGAGGTAGAGGCAAATCTTGCAGCTGGAAAGCCTTATGTTATCCGTCAGAACAATCCACGTACAGGCACTACTACATTCGTAGATGAGCTTTACGGAGAGATTACAGTAGATAATGCAGAGCTTGATGATATGATTCTTATCAAGTCTGATGGATATCCTACATACAATTTCGCAAACGTAGTTGATGATCACCTTATGGGTATCACACACGTAGTTCGTGGTAATGAGTACATTTCTTCATCACCAAAGTACAATCGTCTTTACGAGGCATTTGGTTGGGAAGTACCAAAGTACATCCACTGTCCACTTATTACAAACGAGGAGCACCAGAAGCTTTCTAAGCGTTCAGGTCACTCTTCATACGAGGATTTAATCGAGCAGGGCTTCCTTACAGAGGCTGTTGTTAACTTCGTAGCTCTTCTTGGTTGGTCACCAGAGAATGATAACGAGATTTTCTCTTTAGAGGAGCTTGTTAAGGAGTTCGATTATCATCGTATTTCAAAGTCACCTGCAGTATTCGACATCACAAAGCTTAAGTGGATGAACGGTGAGTACATGAAGGCTATGGACTTTGACAAGTTCTACGAGATGGCAGAGCCATACCTCAAGGAATACATTAAGGGCGATTATGACCTTAAGAAGATTGCAAAGATGGTTCAGACAAGAATCGAAATCTTCCCAGACATCAAGGACCACGTTGATTTCTTTGATGCTGTTCCAGAGTATGACAGCTCAATGTATACTCATAAGAAAATGAAGACTAATGAGGAGTCTTCACTTGCAGTTCTCAAGGAGCTTCTTCCAGTTCTTGAGGCACAGGATGATTACTCAAATGATGCTCTTTACGCACTTCTTTCAGGATTTGCTGCAGAGCACGAATATAAAAATGGATACGTTCTCTGGCCAGTACGTACAGCTGTTTCAGGTAAGCAGATGACTCCTGGTGGTGCAACAGAGCTTATGGAGATTCTTGGTAAGGAAGAGTCTATCAAGCGTATCAAGGCAGCTATCGAGAAGTTGTCAGAATTATTAGGGTAAATTTAATTTGTTGGTTGATCTTGAATTCGGGCAAAGAGGAGTTTTATGAATCTAAATGCCCCACAAAGGCAGGCTGTTTCCCACAAGGAAGGGCCCTGCCTTGTTATAGCAGGCCCAGGTAGTGGAAAGACAGCGGTTTTGACACAGAGGGTTAAGGAGCTTATAAATTCTGGTGTACCAGCAAACGAAGTCTTGGTTATCACATTTACCAAGGCTGCAGCTATTGAAATGAAGGAACGTTTCGAAAGGTTATCAGAGGAGAGAGCTCCGGTGACCTTTGGAACGTTCCATTCTTTATTTTGGGGGATTATTCAAAAGGAGCTAGGCTACAAAAACTGTGACATTATTATGGGAGCTGCCAAAGAAAGAATCTATAAAGAGGCCATGCATTTAGCAGGAGAGGATGAAGCTGAAATCCCTAAAAAGTATCAGTTTTTAAAGGATAAATATCACGTTTTAGATTTTGATGATATGCTTACAAAGGCACATCAACTTTTCTTGAAGCGGCCACAGGTACTTACCAAATGGCAGGATAGATTCAAATATTTTCTTGTGGATGAAATGCAGGATATGAATGATTTACAGTTTCAGCTTATTCGTATGCTATCTGCAAAGACTAATAATCTGTTTTGTGTCGGTGATGACGACCAATCCATCTACGGATTTAGAGGTGCCAATCCAAAGATAATGCAGGATTTTATGGAAATTTATCCTGATGCTACAAAGATAATCCTTGATTACAATTACAGAAATCCAAAGAATATAGTGGCTGCTGCAGGCAGTCTTATTGGTGTAAACAAAAATAGATTTCCAAAGGATATTAAGAGTACTACACCAAATGGGCATATTCTCGTGGCAGAAAGGAATACTCCTGAAGAGGAGGCTGATTATATTATTAACAGCATATGTAAGCTAAGGGAAAAAGGAGTAAGCCTTGATGAAATAGCTGTACTATACCGTAATCACTCTGATGCCAGATATGTGGTGGATAGGTTGGTAAGTAGCGATATTCCTTTCTATCTAAAGGAGCAAATGCCTAATGTATATACCCATTTTATAATTAGTGATATAGAAAACTACTTTCAGCTGGCTCTTGGAAATATCACGAAGGCAAGGATGCTTGCCATTTTAAATCGTCCCAACAGGTTTTTACACAGACAATCTGTAGAACGGGGCGCTGAAAAAAGAGCAATGCTTGATTTTTATAAAATAAATCCGGGGAATTACAGGACAGTAGAAGCCCTTTGGGCTGATATAGAGCTTATCGGGAAAATGAATGCTGTTGCGGCTATCAGCTACATTAGAAGAGCCATGGGATACGATACTTTTCTAGCGGAGGAAGCTGTTAAAAAACAAGTTGATTATTCTGAATACAAGGATGTATTAGATTTTATCACAGAGGTGTTTAGAGACTGCAGAACTGTACGACAGGCCATTGATAAATTAAACATTCTTAGACTGAAAATTGACTACGAGAATAAGAATAGAAATGTTGATAAAACAGGTAAAGTGGGCCTGTACACCCTACATTCCAGCAAGGGACTGGAATTTGAAAATGTCTTTATTATAGCTGTAAATGATGGTGTCATTCCCAATAGTAAGGCTGAAACCAGAGAGGAAATGGAAGGGGAGAGAAGACTTTTTTATGTTGGCATCACCAGATGCAAGAAAAACCTGTCCATAACCTATAACAATAAAAAAAATCGGGACAAGTCCCGATTTTTAAGTGAAATGAAAATATAGAGTTATTCTTCATCAAAATCCTCTTCGCAGATTTCGTCGAAGCGCTTTGCTACTGCCTCGTATTCCTCATCAGAATCGATGTTGTCAAGGGATGGAGCACCTGTTTCATCTTCAAAATAACGATAGATGTAAACTTCTCCGTCCTGGTTTGGCTCACCCTTCTTATCAAGTGGAAGCAAAACAATATAATCCTGATCATTAACATCGAATATAGTAAGGATTTCGCAAGTCACTTCTGAACCGTCATCTAAATTTAAAGTTACTACTACGTCATCATCCTCATTGTCTACTGGGAAAACCTGATTATCGTCCATCTTATACTCCTTTTAAGATAATATTTGTTTAAGAACTGTCCTTATGATATAATTCAGCAATGGCGATGTCTAGTGTTTTTTTGATATTTCAGCCGATTATTACACAACTCACAAGAAAACGGGGCTTATTATGAACATTTCAAGAGGAGATTTTGGGGAATATGGTCCACGAATCAGTGGAAGGGATGCGGTTATCTTTACTTTTTCTGTAAAGCCATCTTCGGAGAAGGTCTCCATCATTTTATTCGACAAATCCACTTATAAACAATTGTTTTTAATAGATATTTCCAAGGATTATGCCATTGGGTCAGTTTATTCTGTAAGGGTTTCAGGCATTAATCCAGACGAAATCTGCTATCTCTTAAGAGAGGACCACAAATCCTATGTGGATTCTTATGCTACTGCCGTAGTAGGAAGAGATGAGTGGGGCGATGCCAAAACCAGAGCTAAGCTTTCATACAAGGTTTATTCTGGAATTTCCCATATCGAGAAGGATTGGAAGGATACTTCTGTTGATATAGCGCCTTCGGATATGGTTTTATACAAGCTGCATTTACGTGGCTTTACTGCTGGATTTTCTATGGCAGATTCTAAAATTGGCACTTATAAGGGCATGCTTTCTAAGCTTTCATACCTCAAAAAGCTTGGAGTTACAAGCATTGAGTTTATGCCTCTTTATGATTTCGACGAGTTGTTTTTAGAGACTAAGACTATCATTTCTCCTAAGGGCAAAATGGTAGATACATTAGAATATACAGGTAAGAATAATTACTGGGGTTTTGGTCTGGCTAATTATTTTGCTCCAAAGGCTTCTTATTTTGGCGGCGCAGGAAGCGCGGCAGAGGGCTTGAGAGCTCTTGTTAGCACTCTCCATGTTAATGGACTTGAGGCTATTATGGAGTTTTCTTTTGCAAATGAGATTAGCCAGAAGGTATACATTGATTGCCTTAAATATTATGTTAGATATTTCCATATTGATGGATTTCACATTGTAGGCTGCAATGCGCCTATAGAGCAGATTGCTGCAGAGCCATACCTTTCTGATACAAAGATTTTCTACGAGTTTATTCCAGAGGAGATTCTTTGCAGTGAATCAGGCAAAAAGCATTTATTTATCTACAATGATTCATTTATGAATGTTACCCGTCAGATTCAAAATCATATGAATGGTAGTATGGTACAGTTCGCAAATCATATGCGAAGACAGAATGCTTCCTATGGCTTTGTAAATTATATGGCTAATGTGAATGGTTTTTCTTTATGGGATTCCTATTCATATGGTGAAAAGCATAATTATGACAATGGCGAAGACAATAGAGACGGTACAAACAACAACTATTCCTTCAACTATGGCATAGAAGGAAAGACCACAAATAAAGTGATTAATGCAAACCGCTTCAGGGAAATGAGAAATGCCTTTGCTGCACTTTTTATGTCCCAAAGCGTACCACTTATTGTTGCTGGGGATGAAATGGCAGCCACCCATGAGGGCAATAATAATCCTTATTGCCAGGATAACAAGACAGGCTACACTATGTTTCAAAAGAACAAGAGCAAGAATGTTTTGCAGAGTTTTGTTATCCAGTTAATTGAGTTCAGAAAGAAGCACAAGTGCCTTAGAGGTGAGACACCATTCTACATGAATGATTACAAACACCTTGGCCTTCCGGATATGTCCTTCCATGGCTCCGAGCCTTGGATGATGAGCATAGGAGAAGAGCAAAAGGCTCTGGGTGTTCTTTATAATGGTGCTTATGCAAATGAAAAGGAAGACGTATTTGTTTGCTACAACTTCCATTACGATAGTGTGGATATGGCACTTCCGCTTTTGGCACCGGGAAAACGATGGCGTCTTTGCTTTAATACAGCTGAATTCGATGTAGATAGTGATTTTTCTCCAAAACCTATACATGACCAACAGTCTATTAAGGTTCCAGGAAGTTCTATCAGTGTGCTTGTGGGAATCAAATACGAAAAGAAGTAAGACTAGGAGTTATTCATGAAGGCTTGGGAACATTTTAAAACAATCACAAATCATAGACATTTAGTTATGAAGGGATGCTTTGCTGTAGGTTTATACAAGCAGGGTCTCTTACATGATTTATCAAAATATTCTTGGACGGAGTTTTCCGTAGGGGCAAAATACTATCAGGGAGACAAAAGTCCTAATAATGCAGAGAGAGAAGCTACAGGTGTATCAATGGCCTGGCTTCATCACAAGGGACGTAACAAACACCATTTTGAGTATTGGATTGATTACGGACTTGATGAGCATCACGGTATGACAGGTATGGAAATGCCTGTAAATTACGTAGTGGAAATGTATTGCGACAGAGTTGCTGCCTGCAAAAATTATCAGAAGGATGCTTATACAGATAGAAGCGCCCTTGAATACTACGAAAAGGGCAAGGGCAAATATCTTATGCACGCTAATACTGCAAAGCTATTAGAGAGTATGCTTCACTACCTGGCAGACCACGGTGAAGAGGCTACAAACGATTACATCAGAAGAGAAATACTAAAAAATAAAAAGTAATTTGGAGATATAGTTATTATGGAAAAGGAAAGAAAAGTTTTATATTCAGGTATGCAGGCTACAGGAAAGCTTACCATTGGAAATTATATTGGAGCACTTAAGAATTGGGTTAATTTACACGAGGAGTACGATTGCTTCTTTGGTGTAATGGATTTACACTCACTTACAGTACGTCAGAATCCTACAGAATTTAGACAGAACGCAAGACGAATTTATACACAGTACGTGGCAGCAGGCCTTGATCCAAAGAAAAACTGCATTTACTTCCAGTCTCATGTACCAGCTCACGCAGAGCTTGGCTGGGTACTTGATTGCTTCACATATATGGGTGAGCTTAATCGTATGACTCAGTTTAAGGATAAGTCTGCAAAGCACGCTGATAATATCAATGCCGGCTTATTTACATACCCAGCACTTATGGCAGCAGATATTCTCTTATATCAGGCTGATTTAGTTCCTATCGGTGCCGATCAGAAGCAGCACCTTGAGATTTGCCGTGACGTGGCTGAGCGCTTCAATAACATCTATGGTGATGTATTTACTATTCCAGAGGGATATTTCCCTAAGACAGGCGCTAGAATTATGTCACTTGCAGAGCCTACAAAGAAGATGTCAAAGTCAGACGAAAATGTTAATGCTACAATCTATCTTGTAGATGACAGAGACACAATCATCCGTAAGTTTAAGAAGGCTGTTACAGATTCTGATGCTGAGGTTCGCTACGATACAGAAAACAAGCCTGGAGTATCAAACCTTATGGAAATCTATGGTGTTGTTACAGGAAAGACTATGGATGAAATCGCTAAGGAGTTTGAGGGTAAGGGCTACGGCGATTTCAAGCTTGCAGTTGGAGAGTCTGTTGCAGATATGCTTGCTCCATTCCACGAAAGATGCGCTGAGCTTGAAAAGGATAAGGCATTTATCGACGAATGCATCAAGGAAAATGCTGAGAAGGCTTCATATTTTGCAAACAAGACATTACGTAAGGTTCACAAGAAGCTTGGTCTTACAGAGCGTATCAGATAATATTGATTTTATGACAGGGGTATGTTAAGATAACCCCTGTCTTTTTACATATTCAAATATTTCCCCAGAATAATAAATTGTATAGTACAGTTAAAACCGCTACCATTTTTGGTATCGATTCTAAAATCATATCTGTAGAAGCAGATATTTCTGAAGGTATGCCCATGTTTGACATGGTGGGATATCTTTCATCTGAGGTTAAGGAGGCTAGAGAGCGTGTGAGAGCTGCTCTTAAAAATGAAGGCTATACCTTGCCTATCAAACGAATTACAGTAAATTTATCACCAGCAAGTATTAGAAAAACAGGAGCAGGATTTGATTTACCCATTGCAGTAGCCATTTTATCGGCTATAGGGATAATAAACTGTGAAAGCCTGCCGAATATATGCCTGTGTGGAGAAATTGCCTTAGATGGCAAAATTCAGCCTGTAAATGGCGTGTTATCCATGGTAATCGAGGCGAAGAAGAACAATTTGGATATTGTTATCGTTCCACAGGATAATTTATTAGAGGCAAGACTTGTTCCTGATATTGTCACTATAGGGGTAAAGCAGCTTAAGGATGTTATAGAGCTTCTTAATCAGGGCGACTTTCATATGGAGGAGATTCCTCAGGCTAATTTTGGAGAAGTTGTAAAAGCTGAATCCTACAACTTTTTCATGATTAACGGACAACAGGCCCTTAGGCGCGCCTGCGAGGTTGCTGTGTCTGGAATGCATAATCTTTTAATGGTTGGTCCTCCAGGTGCAGGTAAATCAATGATTTCAAAATGTATTCCATCTATACTTCCTCCTATGGATTCTGAGGAGCAGATGGAGCTTTCAAAGATTTATTCTGTATCTGGTAAGTTCGATGAGAGAATGGGATTAATCAAAAACAGACCTTTTAGAAGTCCTCATCATACGGTATCTCCACAGGGGCTTGTAGGTGGCGGACAGATTCCTAAACCGGGAGAGATTTCCTTGGCCCATGGTGGAGTTTTATTCCTGGATGAGCTTACAGAGTTTTCCAAATCTACACTGGAAATCCTTAGACAGCCGTTAGAGGATAAGAAGGTAAATATATCCCGAGCTACAGGAAGCTTTACATTCCCGGCAGATTTTATGCTGGTGGCGGCAATGAATCCATGTTCCTGCGGATATTATCCGGATCTAAATCGCTGTCATTGTACACGTTTATCTATACAGCGCTACTTAAACAAGATTTCACAGCCACTGCTAGATAGAATAGACATTTGCTCCGAGGCACCTACTTTAAATTTTGGAATGTTAAATAGGAAGCAGGACAATGAAAGCTCCGCTAACATACGAGAACGAGTGGTAAAGGCTCATGAGATTCAACGAAATAGATATAAAGGGTACGGGTTTAGATTTAACAGTCAGCTTCCTAGCAACCTCATTGAAAAATTCTGTCCACTGTCTGCTGAAGACCTGGAATATATGGAGGAAATGTATGATAAATATAGTCTTACAGCCAGAACCTACCATAAGACTCTAAAGGTAGCCAGAACCATTGCAGATTTGGACGGCAGTGAAAATATAGGTCGTATTCATTTACAGGAGGCCATTCTTTACAGAGGCTTAGATAAAAAGTACTGGGAGGAGGCCTAATATGAATGAAATAGTATATCAGCACTGGTTTCTTACAAATGAAGACATAAGCTATGGGAAAAAGGTTAAGCTATTAGATTATTTTTATGATTCCTATAATATATTCTTTGCTGACAAAGTGCAGCTCTTAAACAGTGGTCTGTTAGATGAAAAGACTGTAGATTTATTTATATCAAACAGAAGCAAATATGATTTGGCAAAGGAATACGAGAAATTTACCCATTCACCTTTTTCATTTTCCACGGTAGAAGATAATACATTTCCAGAAAAGCTTAAAAATATTTATGACACGCCATATGGATTCTATTACACAGGAAAGCTTCCTAGCTTTGAAAGGTGTGTTTCTATCGTAGGGGCAAGACGATGCAGTGCATATGGCAAAAAGATGTCCTTTGAACTAGGAAAGGTTCTTGGTGCGGCAGGATTTACGGTTATCAGTGGTATGGCCAGAGGTGTAGATTCATATTCTCATAAAGGGTGCATTGAAGGGGGCGGAAAGACTGTGGCGGTGCTAGGTTGTGGTTGCGATGTAATATATCCCCCAGAAAACCATTTATTATATGAAGAGATTACTAAAAATGGAGCTGTTATATCTGAGTATCAAATGGGGTCAGATCCACTTGCTATGAATTTCCCTCGTAGAAATAGAATCGTGTCAGCACTTTCAGATGTAGTAATAGTAGTGGAGGCCAGAGAAAAATCAGGCTCTATAATTACGGCGGATTTTGCCCTGGAGCAGGGAAAAGATATTTATGTTGTTCCTGGAAGGGTAGGGGATTCTCTATCTGTAGGATGTAATAAATTAATTTCCCAAGGTGCAGGGGTAATTTGGGACATAGATAATTTTTTAAGTGAATTGCAGGAGACCTATGGCGCACCCGTACTAAACACAAAACATACGAAAACACAAAAAATAAAATTAGAGCCAGAATTGCTTAAGGTATACAATTTCTTTGATATGTATCCCAAGAGTCTTTCAACAGTTCTTGAAGAATCAGGCCTTGATTATCTTCAGTTATTATCCAGTGTACTTACTTTAGAACGTATGGGATTGCTATGTGAGGCCTTCAAAAATAATTACGTAAAACAAGGATAATTTAACATGGGTTTTTGTTATGACTCTTTGAATGTTCTGTCAATAATTAAAGTTTTCCTTGAAAATAGAAAATTAATGTTGTATAGTGAGTAACGTTTCAACATAATAAATGGAACAAGACTAATAATATGGAGATGAAAATCTATGGCAAAAAATCTTGTTATTGTAGAGTCGCCAGCTAAGGTGCATACCATCAAGAAGTTTTTAGGAAGCAGTTACGAAGTTATGGCTTCCCAGGGACATGTTAGAGATATGCCAAAGTCTCAGCTGGGATTCGACCCTGAAAACGATTTTGAACCTAAATATATAACAATAAGAGGAAAGGGAGAGTTGCTTGCAGCACTTCGCAAGGAAGTAAAGAAAGCAGATAAAATATATCTGGCAACTGATCCCGACCGTGAGGGAGAAGCTATTTCTTGGCATCTTACTCACGCCCTTAATTTACAGGATAAAAAGGTATATCGTATTACTTTTAATGAAATTACAAAAACTGCTGTTAAGAATTCATTAAAGAATCCTAGAGAAATCGATATGGATCTTGTTGATGCACAGCAGGCACGTCGTATGCTTGATAGAATGGTTGGTTACGAAATTTCACCACTTCTTTGGGCAAAGGTAAAGAGAGGTCTTTCTGCAGGACGTGTTCAGTCTGTTGCTCTTAGAATTATTTGCGACAGAGAAAAAGAAATTGAACAGTTTATTCCACAGGAGTATTACACCCTTGATGTTCTCCTTGATGCAGCAGGCTCTAAAAAGCCTATAGTTGCAAAGTACTATGGAGATACATCCGGAAAGAAGGATATTTCTGATAAGGAAAGCCTTGATAAGATTATGGATTCTCTTAAAGGTGCGTCATTTAATATTGCATCCATTAAGAGGGGAACACGTGAGAAGAAGGCACCGCTTCCTTTTACAACATCTACAATGCAGCAGGAGGCTTCAAAGGCTTTGAATTTCTCAATTCAAAAGACTATGAGTGTTGCACAGCAGCTTTATGAAGGTGTTACTGTAAAAGGTTATGGAACAGTAGGTCTTATTACCTACCTTCGTACTGATTCCACACGAGTTTCTGATGAGGCAAAGGCTGCAGCAGAAAGCTTTATTTCTTCAAATTATGGAGATAATTATTTATCAGAGTCAGCAGGAAATGCAAAGAAGAACTCAGGCAAGGTTCAGGATGCTCATGAAGCTATAAGACCTGCCAATATAGAACTTATCCCTTCTGAAATAAAGGATAGTCTTACAAGAGATCAGTTTAGATTATATCAGCTTGTATGGAAGCGTTTTGTTGCCAGTCAGATGGCAAATGCTGTTTATGATACAGTTTCACTTAGCGTTTCTGCTAAGGACCAGGTGTTTACAGCATCAGAATCATCAATTAACTTTGATGGTTTCATGATGATTTATACAGCTGCAGATGATGAGGAAGAGTCAAAGACTCATCCACTTGCAAAGCTTACTGAGGATACAAAGCTTTCCTTCAACAGCTTTGAGGAGAAGCAGCACTTTACTCAGCCATCACCTCACTTTACTGAGGCATCATTGGTTAAGACACTTGAGGAGCTTGGAATTGGTAGACCAAGTACATACTCGCCTACAATTACAACTCTTATTAAGCGTCATTACATTACAAAGGAAGCTAAGAACCTTTTCGTTACTGAGCTTGGAGAGGTAGTTAACTCTATTATGGTTGATTCCTTCCCAATCATTGTCGATGATAAGTTCACAGCTAATCTTGAGCTTCTTTTAGATGGTGTAGAGGAAGGTACAGTTGAGTGGAAATCAGTAGTCAGAAACTTCTATCCAGATTTGGAAAAGGCAGTTAAGGTTGCCGAGGAAGAGCTGGCAAAGGTTGAGATTCATGATGAGGTTACAGATGTTATCTGCGAAGAATGTGGCAGAAACATGGTAATAAAATTTGGCCCTCACGGTAAATTCCTGGCTTGTCCTGGATTCCCAGAGTGTCGTAATACAAAGCCATTTTTAGAAAAAATAGGAGTTCCTTGTCCAAAATGCGGTGGCGATGTAGTTATTAGAAAATCTCAAAAGGGTAGAAAGTTCTATGGCTGCGCTAATCACCCAGAGTGTGATTTTATTAGCTGGTCAAAACCAACTACCGTTAAATGTCCAAAATGTGGTACTTATATGGTCGAAAAGGGCAACAAACTTGTTTGTGGCAATGACGAATGTAGATTTGTTCAGAGTCAAAATTAATTTGTGAATAGTTAAAATATTCTGAAATTTATTGCTATTTGTTCGAATCGGTGCTATAATTGGTACAAATTTCTTCCAGACTAGAATTTTAAATGCTTGATATTATTTTGTGAGATTTGCGGGGACAAAATGATTTATGAAAATTTGCATTTTGTTTTATATTTAGGAGGAATAAAGATAAATGAGTGTACAGTTATTAGACAAGACTAGAAAGATTGGAAAGCTTCTTCACAACAACAACTCTTCAAAAGTTGTATTTAATGATATTTGTTCAGTATTGACAGAAATTCTCGACTCTTCTGTACTTGTTATTTCTAAGAAGGGTAAAGTACTTGGACTTTCACATCTTCCAAACACAACAGAAATTGGTGAGCTTATTGTTGATGAGGTTGGTGGATTCATCGATCCACTTTTAAATGAGAGATTACTTTCAATTCTTTCAACAAAGGAAAATGTTAATCTTAAGACATTAGGCTTTGAAAAGTCTGATATTGATATGTACTCAGCAATTATCGCTCCAATCGATATTGCAGGTGAGAGACTTGGTACTCTTTTTGTTTACAGATTTGACAAGCAGTACGATATTGATGACATCATTCTTACAGAGTACGGCACAACAGTAGTTGGTCTTGAAATGATGCGTTCAGTTAATGAAGAGTCTGCAGAGGAGAATCGTAAGCTCCAGGTTGTAAAGAGTGCTATTTCAACACTTTCTTACTCAGAGCTTGAAGCAATTATCCACATCTTCGAAGAATTAGATGGTAACGAAGGGGTGTTGGTTGCATCAAAAATTGCCGATAGAGTAGGTATAACAAGATCTGTTATCGTTAATGCACTTCGTAAGTTTGAATCAGCTGGTGTTATTGAGTCTCGTTCATCAGGTATGAAGGGAACATACATCAAGGTTCTTAACGATGTAGTATTTGACGAGTTAGAGGAAATCAAGAAGAATAAATAATTCACAGGGATATATCGTGAATTTGATTTAAAAGGACTTAAGTAATTCTTAAGTCCTTTTTGTGTACAAATTGTTAAAAAATGGTAAATTAACACAATATATGGTAAAAATGCTTTGTTTTTCAGAATACTTCTTTTATAATTTAGTTAAAAGTAATCTAGGAGGAGTGTAAGTATGATTTTATCGGATGCTTTTTCTTATGTTAATGCACTTGACTGTGCTGCCGATGCCAGCTGGCGCAGGCAAACACTTATCTTGAATAATCTTGCTAATGACGACACTCCCGGTTACAAGAGAAAAGATATAGAATTTGGAAGTGTCTTGAAAAAGGAATTGATGGAAACCCATGAACGGACTCTGGACAGAGCTGTCAACGTGCTTGACGATAATGGCAATCATGTAGACGGCTATGAGTACATTGATTACGAAAACTATTCTTACAGACTTGACGGCAACAATGTAGATCCTGATACAGAAAATGTCGAGTTGGCCTCAGAACAGCTTCGTTATCAAGCGTATACCACAAGCATTTCAAACGAATTTGAAAGATTTTCAATTGTTTGCGGTAAGTAGTTGGTTTGATTAGGAGGTGCTTTATGGGATTATTTCAACCTTTTGATATTGTGGCAACAGGACTTACAGCTCAGCGCTTTAGAATGGATATTATTGCTGAGAATATAGCCAATGTAAGTACAACCAGAACACAAAATGGTGGACCTTACAGAAGAAAAATTGTTACTTTTACAGAAAAGAATTATCATGCCGGAATTCCTAATTTCAAGAATGTTCTTAAGGATAAGCAGCTTCGCTTTTACGGAAACGGTGTTAAGGTTAGTAAGGTTTCTGAAGACACAGAGACAGATTTTATCATGGAATACGACCCATCTCATCCGGATGCCGATGAGAATGGATATGTTAGATATCCCAATGTAAATACAGTTACTGAAATGACAAATCTTATTGATGCCAGTCGCTCCTATGAGGCAAATGTAACAGCTTTTGATGCTATAAAGTCTATGGCAGGCTATGGTATTCAGATTGGTCAGCGCTAGTGAATAATGGGGGTTACATATGGATATGGATATTGCTTCTCTTCAAAGTCTTTATGGGGCAACACCTGTAAGTAATACTCAGGTTAAAAAAGTTGATAATACAACCGGATTCCAAAGCATGTTGGATTCTGTTATGGGGCTTTTAGATGAAACCAATGCTTTGCAAAAGGTTGCTAATAGAGAGCAGGTAGCATTAGAACTTGGTGAATCTGACAACACTCACGATTTGATGATTGCAGAAAAGAAGGCAAATACTGCGCTGCAGTATACAGTAGCAGTACGAGATAGAATCTTGGAGGCTTATCAACAGATAATGCAGATGCAAATATAGCATAATTAAAATACCACAAAGTGGTATTTTGATTATGCTCAAGAAGTGCCCATTTGCCGTAGGCAAATTATAAATGGCACTTTTTCCTTAGCTGGATAGGTGCTTTAGCACCGAGGTGTTCACTTAATTTATAAGGGGAGAGAAGTATGCCAGAACAAATTCAGGCTATTTTAAACAAGATACTTGAATGGTGGAGAAAGTTTACAAGGCGACAGCAGGTATTGATTGTTTCAATCACTGCTGTTGTTGTGGTGTCACTGATTATTTTAGGGGTGATACTGACAAGGCCTACAATGATGCAGCTGGTGGCTTGCGAAGATGGAAAGCAGGCAGCTGCAGTCAAGACACTTCTTGAGGACGAAGGAATCAAATACGAGACTTCTCAGGATGGCTACACCTTCTACATTGATGAGAAGGACGAGTGGCGGGCTAATGTTCTTTTAGGTTCTAATGAAATCCCAACATCAAAATATACAATTGATAATGTTATTGACGGCAGCTTCTCTACAACAGAGGCTGATAAGCAAAAGAGATATAAGATCCTTTTGGAGCAGCAGTTTGCAGAAGATATTGAGCAATTTGAAATGATAGAGAAGGCCAGAGTCACGCTCAATATTCCAGAGGATGATGGAACAATTATTGCAAGGGATCAGCCTGGTTGGTCATCGGTTATTCTTACATTGTCTGCACCAATTTCTGATGAAACAGTTACAGGAATTGCAACAATTATGGCTACTAACCTTGCCAATGAAACAACGGACAATATAACCATCATGGATACAGATGGAAATCTGCTTTATCCAACAGCAAGTACAGGTTCCGCAGGTGCTTCAGCATCTGCAAACCAGGATGCCAGAGATAAAGCCAGAGCTGAAATCGTAAGCAGAGTTCAGACTGTGCTTGATGGAACAAATCTTTATGATGCTGTATCTGTAGGTGTAAACCTATCAATGAATTTTGATGAGAACAGCTATGTAGATTACGATTATTCAGTAGATGAAGGACGTACAGAAGGCTATCTGGATAGCGAATCGGGCTCCAGCTCTTCATCAATAGGTGGTAATGGTGGTGTTCCAGGCACTGATACCAACGATGATGATACCACCTATGTAATGGAGGATAATAATCAGACACAGACCTCTACAGAGGAATTTGTGAAGGATTATCTTCCTGATGAAAGAATTACAACTCACAAGGATGAAATAGGAAAGCAGATTCTTGATGATTCATCTATTTCTGTTACATGCAAAAAGTTTGCAATTTATAATCAGGATAAGATGGAGAAGGACGGAACTCTCGAGGAGGCTGGTCAGACTTTCGATGAGTTTGTAAAAGCAAATTCAAATCCTGTTCAGATGGAAGTTACTGATGATATCGTTGAAATAGTAGCGAGAACCACAGGCTTCCCAGTTGCGAACGTTAAGGTTGTAGCTTATGAGATTCCTATGTTCCAGTACTCTGAGGGTATGCCAATTAAGCCTACCGATATTATTCAGATTGTACTTGCACTTCTTATCTTTGCAATGCTTGGCTTCGTTGTATTCAGAAGTCTCAAGACAGAGGAAGAAGAGCCTGTGGAGCAGGAGCTTACAATTGATGATCTTATTGCTTCTACCGCTGCAGAAGAGGAAGAGGAGCTTGAGGATATTGGTTATACAGAGAAATCTGAAGCCCGCATACTTATTGAAAAGTTTGTGGATGAGAAACCGGAGGCTGTTGCTCAGCTTCTGAGAAATTGGCTAAACGAGGATTGGGGATAAGGTTATGGCTACTGAAGACATGAATGGCGTACAAAAAGCCGCCGTACTATTAATCGCCCTAGGACCAGAGAAATCATCTCAGATTTTTAAACATCTCAAGGAAGAGGAAATAGAGGAGCTTACCCTGGAGATTGCCAACACGAGAAGTATTTCTCCTGCTCTCAAGGAAGAGGTTATCGAAGAATTTTATCAGGTATGTCTTGCACAGCAGTATATTGCTGAAGGTGGTATCGGATACGCTAAAGAGCTTTTGGAGAAGGCTCTTGGTGACGACCGCGCTCAGGATGTAATTACAAAGCTGACAGCATCACTGCAGGTTCGTCCTTTCGAGTTTATCCGAAAGACAGAGCCATCACAGGTGCTAAACTTCATACAGGAAGAACATCCTCAGACAATCGCTATGATTCTGTCGTATTTGTCTGCAGGTCAGGCTTCCCTTATTATTGGCGCCTTACCACCAGAAAAACAGGCTGATGTTGCAAAGCGTATTGCTTTGATGGATAGAACCAGCCCAGAAGTTATTAAAGAGGTTGAAAGAGTTCTTGAAAGAAAGCTTTCTTCTCTTATCAATCAGGATTACTCTATCGCCGGCGGTGTAGATGCGGTAGTAAACATCCTGAATACAGTAGACCGTGGTACAGAAAAACGTATTATGGAGTCTCTTGAAATTGAAGAGCCAGAGCTTGCTGAAGAAATCAGAAAGAAGATGTTCGTATTCGAGGATATCCTTCTTCTGGACGACAGAGCTATCCAGCGTGTTCTTAGAGACGTTGATAACTCAGATCTCGGCGTGGCACTTAAGGGAGCTAATGATGAGGTTCAGGCCGCAATCTTTAAGAATTTGTCTTCTCGTCTTGCATCTATGATCAAGGAAGACATGGAATTCATGGGTCCTGTTCGTATGAAGGATGTTGAGGAAGCTCAGCAGAAGATTGTTGGTATTATCAGAAAGCTTGAGGATTCCGCAGAGATTGTAATTTCAAGAGGAGGCGGCGATGAGCTCATTGTCTAGTAACAACGTAATATATGGTTGTCTAGTGGTGCCCAATGTACCAGATGAGGAAACCGGAGAAAAAGATGAGATTGTGATTGACTCCAATGCTCTTGCAAAGGAACTGATTCTAAAGCAGGAGAAGGCCTATAAGGCCAAGCTATTAGAGGAGGAAAGAGAACGTCGTCTAGAAGCTATGCGTGAGTCTGGCGCAGAAATACCGGAAGGTATGAACGCTGATGAGTTTTTAGGGCTTGCAGATACCATTATGCAGGAAGAAGAGCCTGATGATGCGGGACCTGCAAGAGAAGAGATAATTGCTCAGGCACAGGAGGAGGCTCAGCGGATAATTGCAGATGCCAATGCCCAGGCCGAGGAGATTTTAAATGCTGCACAGCTTAATGCGGATGCCATGAAAAATCTGGCTAGGCAGGACGGAGAGAAGGAAGGTTACAATGAAGGGACACAAAGAGCAGCATTAGAGCTTCAGGAATCTCAAAACAATATGCAATCCCAAATCCAGCGCATAGAAAACGAATATATGGAAAAGCAGATGGAAATGGAAAGAGAGATTGTGGAAATGTGTTTGCCTGTTTTTGAACACGTTTTTGCGGCAGAGCTTTCTGGCAAAAAGGATGTGATTTATCATCTTTTGGACCACTGCATAATGAAAATTGAGCGCACTGGCCAGATGCAAATAAAGGTAAGTGATGCCAATGCGGAATTTATAAAGAGCAAGAAGGAAGAAATTCAAGGGAAAATAGGTGCTGAAGTGGGCTTGGATATTATTGCAGACCCACTTTTAAACGAGAGCCAATGTATCATCGAGACAGATGGTGGCATTTTTGATTGTAGTATTGATACGGAATTAGATAATCTTATCAGGGAAATAAAAGCCCTAAGTTAGGAGGCTAAGTGGACCAGGGATTATTGATGCAGCTGACTGAGAAGGATTACTTTAAATCTCTTGGCAAGGTTGTAAAGGTAGTTGGACTTACAATTGAATCAGTAGGACCAGAGGCCAAGCTACGAGACCTTTGTGAAATTATCGTAGAAGGCTCTGAACAGAGAATTAAAGCAGAGGTTGTCGGATTTAAAGACAAGCGTCTGCTTTTGATGCCTTATGAGAACGTGGAAGGCATTGGCGTTGGCTGTATGGTTGAAAATACTAAACATCCTCTTGGTGTAGCTGTAGGAGACCAGCTTTTGGGACATCTGGTAGATGGACTTGGTGTGCCTTCAGATGTGGATGATTTATCAGATTTTGAAGATTTGGTTGAATATCCTGCAGAGGCTGACCCACCAGACCCTATGGCACGTGTAATCATCAAAGAGCCTCTTTCCCTTGGGGTAAAGGCTGTAGATGGACTTATTACTGTAGGAAAGGGACAAAGAATTGGAATCTTTGCCGGTTCTGGCGTAGGAAAATCTACCCTTATGGGTATGTTTGCCAGAAATACTAAGGCTCAGGTTAATGTTATTGCTCTTATTGGCGAGCGTGGTCGTGAGGTTCGTGAATTCGTTGAAAACGATTTGGGACCAGAAGGCATGGCCCGGTCTGTAGTAGTTTGTGCCACATCAGACAAGCCTGCCCTTATCAGAAAAAAGGCGGCTCTTACAGCCACTGCCATAGCAGAATATTTTAGAGATCAGGGCAAGGATGTGCTTTTGATGATGGATTCTCTGACTCGTTTTTCTATGGCTCAAAGAGAGATAGGCCTGGCATCTGGCGAGCCACCAGTTACAAGAGGCTATCCACCTTCAGTTTATTCCGAGATGCCACGTCTTTTGGAGAGAGCAGGTAATGCTGCAGTAGGCTCCATTACAGGCTTATACACAGTACTTGTTGATGGTGATGATTTCAACGAGCCAATTACAGATACAGCACGTTCTATTTTGGATGGTCATATTGTATTAAATCGTAAATTAGCCCAGAAGAATCATTATCCGGCTATTGATGTTTTACAGTCTATTTCCAGAGTTATGTCTGCAGTGGCAACTCCAGAGCACAAAGCTATTGCAGGAAAGCTTAAGAATGTACTTGCTACATATCAGGAAGCAGAGGATTTGATTAATATTGGCGCCTATAAAAACGGCTCAAACAAGTCTATAGATTATGCTATTAAAAAAATTGATGCAGTAAATGAATTTTTGCTTCAGCAGACTCATGATAAATTTGACTATGATGAAATCTTGGAGCTTATGACGGCTATTTTTGCAGATTAAGAGGTGATGCTATTTGGCTAAATTTGTATATCGAATGCAAAATATCCTGGAACTAAAGCAGAAGATTGAAGAGCAGGAAAAGGCTAATTTTGGTATGGCCACTGCCAGGTTTAATGAGGAGCAGGACAAGCTTAGACAGTTAATAATAAAACAGGCTGGGTACGAAAGAAGGCTCAAGGAGCTTTCTGTAGGAAAGATAGATATCAAGGCCATTAAAACCTGCAAAAGTGCAATCACCTCTATGAAGGTGGCTCTTAGGGATCAGATGATTGAGGTTTCCAAGGCGAAAAAGGCTATGGAAGCGGCTAGAAACAGACTGAATACTGTTATGATGGAACGAAAAATGCATGAAAAGCTACGAGAGCATGCATTCGAAGATTTTTTAGACGAGCTTGACCATGAGGAAAGTAAAATTACAGATGAGTTGGTAAGTTACACATATTTTAACAATGAAAAAGAGGATGAGTAAGTTATGGCAGATGTAGCAGAAACACAGGCAACAGAAGAACCTGCAGTAGACAAAGAGCAGGAAAAAGCCGATAAGAAGGCTGAAAAGGAAGCAAAAAAAGAGGCTAAAAAGGCGGAAAAAGAACGACGCAAGGAAGCTAAAAAGAATGGTGAGGTACTGCCTGAGGACGAGGAAAGATTAGGCATAGGTGGTGGCATCATTATGGCTTTTGTTGTGCTTTTGATTCTGCTTATTTGGCTTGTTATTTTTGCCTTTCTTGTAAAGATGGATGTGGGCGGTTTTGGTTCCACTGTGCTTTTCCCTGTATTAAAAGATGTGCCATACGTTAATCAGATTTTACCTGGTATAGAGGAATATTTGCCTGTGGAAGAAGAGGATAATCCATATGCTCAGTATGAGACTGTTGAGCAGGCAATTGAGAGAATAAAAGAGCTCGAAAAAGAGGTGGAGGAGCTGAAAAATGCCGGTAGCTCTAACGCTGATTATATAGCAGAACTGGAAACGGCTGCTGCTGAGCTTGCAGAATACAAAGCTAACGAAGCAACTTTTGAAGAAACTAAGGAAAAATTTTACGAGGAGGTTGTTTTTTCCGATAATGCGCCCGATATAAATGAATATAAGACGTATTATGAATCCATTGAAGCTGAAAACGCTGCCGCTATTTATAAGCAGGTGGTTTCACAGCTTCAAACAGACAAGGAAATCGAAGATTACGTAAAGACTTACACAAGTATGAAGGCTAAAAATGCAGCGGCAATTTTTGATACTATGACAGATGATTTTGACCTTGTTTGTGAAATCCTTCAGGCTATGGATGCAAGCACTCGTTCATCCATCTTGGAGGCTATGGATAAGGAAAACGCAGCAATACTTACAAAAATGATGGAACCTTAATCATAAATACGTTTTATAGCACCTTGAAAACAAAATATTGCGAAAGGAGGGATTACATGACTAGTAGCAATGTTACTAACTTGCTGGTTCAGGTAAGCCAGGTGGACGTTTCTGTAACATCTGACAAGACTACAGCTCAGTCCCAGAATGGTTTATTTGAAAAGACCTTAATTAACGTTGCTAACAAAGTTCCTAGTGTAGACCCAAACAAGAATTCTACAGTTCCTGAGTCAAAAACAAACATTAAGACCAGAGGAGTAGATACTCCAAAGGAGGGCATAAGTGTTAATCAGGAATCAAAGCCACAGGAAACGTATCCGCAGGTTGTAGAAAAGGTTGAGGCGGTAGTAGAGGAAGTCAAGGAAGTAATCAAAGACCAACTGGATGTGACCGATGAAGACATTCAGCAGGCTATGGAAAACCTTGGGCTAACCTTTATTGATCTTCTTAATCCACAGAGTCTGGCACAGCTTGTATCAGAGCTAACAGGGGAGACCGAATCTATTTCTCTTGTGTTAAGCGATGATTTTGCAGGAATTTTGGATAAGGTAACAGAGCTTACAAACCAGCTATTTGAAGAGACAAACAATTCCTTTATTCAATTAAAAGATCTGGTTGAACAGGTTACAAAAGAACAGGTTGATTTAGCGGAGGTATCAGAAATACCTGAGGCTGATATAATACCTGAAACTTTTGAAACAAAAGGACAGGTTGTTACTGAAGAAGTACAGACTGATAATCAGGAATCTTTAGCTCCTATAGTTCAGGAGAATTCTAATACAGCTGTAAAACAGGAGGCTGTAGTAGAAAAGGAAAATGTAGTAGCTATGGAAGCCCAGGAAGACATTAAGCCTGCTGTTACAGAAATCAAACAGCAGAATCCAGATACCGAAAGCGAAAAAAAGGAAGAAAGTCAGGATAATTTCAAAATGCCTGAGAAAGCCCAGAATGAATCCTTTGTTAGCCGAGGCGAAAATATGATTTTTGCTCAGCAAAATAATGAAATTCAGTTCACTCCTGAAACATCAGTGGTAACACTTCCAACAGGAGAAACTGTTAAGGCGGAAGATATTGCAAACCAGCTGATAGAGCAGGCCAAGGTGATGACAGATTCAGAGGCAACCACAATGGAAATGACACTAAATCCAGAAGGACTTGGAAAGATTTTCCTTCAGGTTACTCAAAAGGGCGACGAGATTACAGCAAAGATTTTTACAGAAAACGATGCAGTAAAACAAGCTCTTGAAAATCAGATGGCATCTCTTAGAACTGAGATGAACCAAAGTAATACAAAGGTTACATCAATTGAGGTTTCTGTTGGAGCCCACGAGTTCGAAAGAAATCTTGATGAAAACGCTAGAGATAATTCTAGTAATCAGGAGCAGGCATCAAAGCAGTCAGCAAAACGTAATTCTAGAATCAATCTTAACAGTCTTGATGAACTTACAGGATTGATGTCAGATGAGGATATGCTGATAGCTCAGATGATGAAAGACAATGGAGGCACATTAGATTTTATGGCCTAGGTTTTTAGTTAGGAGGAGTTAGATGGCGGAATCATTATTAGTTGGCGCAGTCAATGACGGTGCATATAAAAAGACAGCCGCATCTCAGGAAGCTACAAAATCTAACAGTACAACATCTACTTCAAAAACTGCAGAAAGTAAGGGCACTCAGTACAATCAGGAAATGTTCTTACAGCTTTTAGTAGCTGAAATGCAGTATCAGGATCCACTAGAACCAACAGATAACGGACAGTATGTTGCACAGCTTGCATCATTCACACAGATTGAAGCAATTCAGTCGGTACAGAATGATATGGCAACAATTGAAGCAAACAGTCTTGTTGGTAAATATGTTGTTATTAACGACAATAACAAAGAGGTTCGCGGAAAAGTTAATTTCGTTTCACAGGATGATGACGGTACAATGTACGTCAATGTAAACGAAAAGAACTACAAGGTAGATGACATTGAATCTGTAGTAGATGAAACCTACTATGGAGCAGTTGTTATGATTGAGGCATTCAACGATGCATACAATAAACTTCCAACTCTAGAGAATGTAACACTTGGTAATGAGAAGGAAATCACAGAAGCTGTAACTATCTTCAATTCAATGGATAATTACACACAAGGCTTCCTTAAAGATGAAGTCAAAGAAAATCTTACAAAGATTGCAGCAAGATTTGATGAACTTGCAAAGGCAAGAGAGGAAGCAAAAAAAGCTAAGGAAGCTGCTGAAGCAGAAGCTAAAAAAGAAGCAGAGACTACTACCGAAGAGACTACAGCAAATCCAGCAGTGGAAGCAACAGAAGAAACAAAAATCACAGATGATAAGGAACAGGAGACTACCGTAGAGGAAGTCTAGGAGGTGGATATGAACAATATAAATATTAATCCAAACTTTACCTCCATCGAGAAGGTAGCTGGAACCTATTTGAATCCAGCCGCTGAGTCAAGACCGCTTGGTACATTAAATGGACAGTCTTTTGAAGAAATATTCAAGCAGAAACTTCAAAGTACATCAGAGCTTAAATTTTCCAAGCACGCAACACAAAGGCTTGACGACAGAAATATTGAACTTACAAAAGAGCAATCCCAAAGACTAGAAGAAGGTGTTATGAAAGCATCTGAAAAAGGGATTACTGATTCGCTTGTTTTAGTTGATACACTAGCATTTATCGTTAATGTACCAAACCAAACCGTAGTTACAGCTATGGATCAGACTGAATCAGATGAGAACATTTTTACAAATATTGATGGTGCTGTTATAGTTTAGCTGGACCTTATGGAAGCTAAATGTCGCGGACTGACAGATGCGACAGACAGATCACCCTCAATTAAGTTTGCATTAAAGATGCCTTAAAAGGGTCTTTCTTTGATGCCAATGAGGAGGTCATTTAGTTATGATGAGATCACTTTTCTCTGGTGTAGCAGGTCTTAAGACTCACCAGACAAAGATGGATGTTATTGGTAATAACATCTCTAACGTAAATACAGTTGCTTTTAAATCTTCAGCAACAACTTTTTCTGATATCATGTATCAGACTACACAGCAGGCTTCAGGTGCCACAGCTACTCGTGGTGGTACAAATGCTAAGCAGATAGGTCTTGGTGTTACTAATGGTGCTACAAAGGTTTCCATTACATCAGCAGGTGCTGCTCAGTCTACAGGTGATGCCCTTGATATCAGACTTACAGACGCTAATTCTACAAATTTCTTTATCGTTAGCAACGGTTCCCAGAATTTATTTACAAGAGCTGGTTCCTTCTACATTGATGGAAACGGTAACCTTGCAATGACTACAACTGGATATCTTGTAATGGGATGGCAGGTTGATGCAGATGATCCTTCAAACATTATTAAGGACACTGTTTCACCTCTAAGAGTTATGAGAGCAGAAAACCTTACCTCAGCTCCTGAGGCAACAACAGCTGCTAATTTCGCTGGCGTTATCGATAAGAATGACAGCCAGTTTGAAAGTACTGGCGGTTACGTTCGTTCATTTACTTTCTACGATAATTTAGGATACGCATATAATGCAAAATTCTCTATCAAGAAGGTTGATGGCACAACAGGTAAGTATTCTATCGAGCTTACAAACGTATTTGATCAGGATAACGTAGATAAGCTTGCAGAGTACCTTGCAGCATCTCCAGATAACACACTTGATAAGATCTTCGGTGCTGCTGGAACAACAACAAAGACTTATAATTTTTCATCAAATGTAACTTATGACAGTACTGTTGCAAATGGTACTGGCACAGGCGGCTGGGTATATACAGACACAGCAACAAACGAAAAATATTTGTTATCAAAGGCTACCACAACAGCTGGAGAGCTTATGTTAACAAAGCTTTCTGATGGTACAGTTCTCACTTATGATGAGACAACTAACCAAATCGGTGATGTTTCACTTACAAAGCTTTTTGGTGTGGCTACAGACGATTTAAAGAATCTTAACACTATTGACTGGTCAGGACTTAATCTTTCAAGTGGAACAGTTAAAAGTGAGCTTCAGATTACATTTGATACAGTAAATTATGGTCTTCAGTTTGATACAAAAGAAGGTACACTTATTACTGCAGGTAACGATGGTGGCACATCACTTATGTTTAATGCATCACTTCTTGGACCTAACAGAAATCCTACAACCGAGCAGAATGCAGCTATGTCAAATATTGAAGTAGAGCTTGGTGCTCTGTTGAATTACGACAATAGTGGCACTTCTACTGTAGTTGCAAACCGTGGTATTCCTGATGGTTCATCAATGAGAGGCGAAGGAAAGAAGCTTGGTACTATGACCGGTCTTTCTGTTCAAAGTGATGGTAAGATTTTTGGTTCATACAGTAATGGTAACACTGTTCTTTTAGGACAGATCGCAGTAGCTCAGTTTGCTAATGCATCAGGTCTTGAGGAGAAGGGTGATAACTGCTACGATACAACACTTAACTCTGGTGAATTTGATGGTATTGGTATCGATATTTCAGCAGATGGTTCAGCTATGAACACAGGTCAGCTGGAAATGGCCAATGTTGACCTTTCAAGTGAGTTCACAGATATGATTACAACACAGCGTGGTTTCCAGGCAAATTCCCGTATAATCACGGTTTCAGACACTATGCTTGAGGAACTTATCAATTTGAAGAGATAATCTTAGATTTTTTGGAAGAGAGGGCTTGGCCCTCTCTTTCTAAATTTTCGATAAAATTCTAAAAATTCTGTGAATAATCTATATATAGTGGTTTGGACACGAAAATTACACAATAATATGCGACCATTTTCCTAAGAAAAGTAGACAATAATGTACAAATCTAGTAAAATAATCACAAAAGTGTATACCGAGTATTTCTATACAAATTTTTCTGGATTTTTACATTTGAAACATGTAAACAGATTTATTTGATGGGGTGGTGAGAGAGTTTTGGATATAGCTTCTTTGATTGGCTTGGGCCTTGGTGTTGTAATGGTTATCTTCGGTATCGTATCATCCGGAGGCGTTGCAGCTCTTTCGAACTTCATAGATGTTCCATCCGTTATTATCACCATCGGTGGTTCTTTGTCATCTTGTATAGCTTGTAATAAGATGCCTGATTTCATAGCAGGTTTAAAAGGACTTACCCTCGCTATTAAAGAGCCTCCAGTAGGTAATGCAGCAGATACTATTGGAAATATAATAAATCTGGCAAATATCTCCCGTAAGGAAGGTATTTTAGCACTTGAAGAAGCTGCCCACAGCATAGAAGATGAATTCCTGAAAAAAGGAATAAATCTTGTTGTTGATGGTACTGATCCAGAACTTGTTAGAGCTATCTTGGAAACAGATATGAGCTGTCTTGAGGACAGACATAAAGTAGTAATTAATTTCTGGTCTAAATGGGGTGAAATGGGACCTGCATGGGGAATGATCGGTACCCTTGTTGGACTTGTTAATATGTTAAAGAACCTTTCTGATGCATCTACAATCGGACCAAACATGGCCGTAGCCTTACTCACAACATTGTACGGTTCTTTGATTGCAAACTGGCTTACAGGCCCAGTAGGAACAAAGCTGGGCGTTGATAACGGTTTGGAAATCATGATGAAGTCAATAACAGTGGAAGGATTACTATCAATTCAGGCCGGCGAAAATCCACGAGTTATAGAAGAAAAACTTAAATCATTCCTTCCACCTTCTGCAAGAGGTGCTATCGGCGAAGGTGACGGCGGAGGAGGTGAAGGCTAATGGCAAAGAAGCAAAAGCAAGAAGAAGCTCCTGCTGGGTCTCCTGCCTGGATGGCCACTTTCTCCGACTTAATGAACCTGTTGCTTTGCTTCTTCGTTTTGCTTTTCTCTATGAGTAGTACCGATACCGAAAAGTTTCAAGAGGTTATAGCAAGTATTCAGTCAAGCTTTAGTATTTTTTCATCAGGTGGAACTTCCATCGGTGAAGGGCAGATGATTTCTTCGGGAATCAGCCAGCTTGAAATGTTCGATGATTATTTTAAAAGCGTTCACGATGGAGATGATCAAAAATACGAAAAGGAAGGCGCTACAGATACTCAAAATGAGGGTGAGCAGTCTGAAGATGGAAATCAGACTGAAGAGGGGCAAAATCCTTCAGATGTATCTAGCGAGAATGCCGAAGACATTTCAGTAGCTGAGGCAAAGGAAGCTTTAGAAGAGGCTGGTGCTTCCGAAAGCGAAACCATCGCAGAAGAGGTTGAAGAAAAACTTGCTTTATATGGACTGCAGGATCAGGTGGAAGTAGATTTCAATGCCAATTACGTAATGATTACCATTAATGGTGCATTACTTTTTAATTCTGGAAAGGCGATTCTTACAGAGGATGCTTTAGAGATTGTAGACAATCTGTCATACATATTAGCATCTTATAATCAAAATATAATCGAGATAGAAGGTCATACAGATAATGTTCCAATGTCATCTGGAACCTATGAAAATAATGACGTGTTATCTATGTACAGAGCCTTATATGTAGCAGACAGAATTAGAGAAAAGACAAATCTTAATCCAGCCTACATCAAATCTGCCGGCAGAGGTGAATACGTACCTATAGCAGATAACAGCACTGCCGAGGGCAGAGCCAGAAACAGGCGAGTAGAGATTAAAATCTTTAATTCATTAACTTCGGTTCCGAATGAAGAGCCGGAGGCGGGGGAATAGAAAGGGGCCGATTATGAAAAAGAATTTGATTACGGTAGTTATTTTAGCGCTAGTTGTAGTAAATCTTGTTCTTACAGCGGTTCTTACAATTACTATCATTCCAGAAACAAAAAAGGCTAACGAGCTAATCACAAAGGTTTGCTCAGCTATTGATTTGGATTTAGTAGCCGGTGATACAGCAGGTTCTTTGGCAATCGATGTGGCAAATATGGTTGATTATGCAGCAAATGCTGGAGCTACAATGACCATTAACCTGAAGGACAGTGGTGATGGACAACCTCATTATGCAGTACTTGGCGTATCCCTTTCTATGGATAATCAGAATCAGGATTATATTGATAAATTCGCTACTGATGGATTAACACCATATGACAGTATCATTTGCGATACTATCAAGACTGTTGTTCAGAGCCATACAATTGATGAAATGAGAAACAATGAAGAGGAAGTAAAGGAGGAAATCTTAGAGGCCCTTCAGTCGCTGTTTAAGTCTTCATTCATCGTAAGAGTAAACTTCTCTAGTGCAACATATCAGTAGTATAAATACAGGGAAAATAAGGTGGTGAGATAGCTTGGGTGACGTTCTTTCTCAAAACGAAATAGATAATCTGCTTCATGCCTTGACCAGTGGTGAGCTGGACGCTGAAGAGATTAAAAACAACAAAGAAAAACCAGTAAAGAACTATGACTTTGCCAGACCATCAAAGTTCTCAAAGGAACATCTTCGTACCATGGAGATAATCTTTGAACATTATGGTCGTTTGCTATCCACAAACCTGCCAATCTTTCTTAGAAAGAATATACAGGTTGAGGTAATCAACTCTGAGGCTGTTACCTATATGGAGTTTTCAAACTCCCTTTCAAATCCCGTTCTTTTGGGAATTGTTGATTTTGCTCCTTTGGAGACAAACATCATTGTTGAAATGGCTTCTAATCTTGGCTTTGCCATGGTAGATAGAATGCTAGGAGGTGTAGGAGAACCTCTTGATAAAGTAAGAGATTTCTCCGAGATAGAGCTTTTGATTATAGAAAGAGTAATGACCTCCTGCGTAGAACTCTTAAGAGAACCTTGGGAGAACGTTTTAGATGCCCACCCAAGACTTGAGAGAATCGAGACAAACTCACAGTTTGCTCAGATTATATCGCCATCAGAAATGATTGCGATTGTCACCTTGAATATAAAGATAGGTGATGTGGAAGGTCTTATGAATATTTGTCTTCCATTTATTACTTTAGAGCCAGTTATGGACAAATTAAACACAAAGTTCTGGTATAGTAGTCAAAAGGAGAAGACGGGGGCAAGCTTCTCAGACACTGTGGAAGCGCTTATCAGCAGGGCTAAAATCCCTGTTAAAGCTGTTCTTGGCAACAGTGTTATCACAGTAGCAGATTTCTCCCAACTCCAGGTAGGCGACATAGTAAAACTTGACACAAAGGTTGACGAAGAGCTGGATGTTTTTGTGGGCGACATTAGGAAATTCGCTGCCCTTCCAGGTGCTTCAGGAAAAGAATATGCAGTTAGAGTGACACAAATCATTAGGGAGGAGTAGCAGAATGGGTGATGGTGTATTATCACAGGATGAGATTAATGCACTACTAAGTGGTGGAATTCCCGATGCTGCCCCAGCTGATGGCGGTGGAGATTCCGGCGGTGGAGGCGGAGAGCTTTCAACACAGGAAATCGATACTATTGGCGAGGTTGCCAATATCAGTATGGGTAGTGCAGCAACATCTTTGTTTGCACTTGTAAACATAAAAGTTGAGATTTCTACTCCTGTAGTTTCAGAGACAAACTGGGACGACTTAGCTTCGCAATATACTGATAAATGCGTTGTTGTTCGCATTGGTTACACAAAAGGTATTGATGGAAGCAACGTTCTTGTTTTAAAAGAAGATGATGTAAAGGTCATCACCGATTTGATGATGGGTGGTGATGGAACAAACACCGATGGTGAGATTTCCGAATTACATCTTTCCGCTATTTCAGAAGCCATGAACCAGATGATGGGTGCTTCGGCAACCTCCCTTTCATCTATGCTTGGCATGATGGTTGATATTTCTCCACCAACAGCTACTTTGACGGACCTTAGCACCATAAGCGGTGGTGAGATAGATTCTTTCCTTGAAAACAATTTCGTAAGAATTGCTTTCAAAATGGAAATTGGCGATTTAGTTGATTCAGAAATGATGCAGCTATATCCAATTTCTCTGGCAAAGGAAATGTGCGATGCGGTTCAAAACACAATGGAATCAGATTCCAAGTCCACAGTGGACAATGGAGTTGCTCCAGAACCTGCACCTACCCCTGCGGCTGCACCTGCTCCAGAGGCGGCCCCACAGGCAGCGGCACCACCTCCACAGGCGG
>JAEEGF011461554.1_pt1 | contig 44033 bp, 25 predicted proteins | sample 9134171 | NCBI WGS metagenome assembly JAEEGF01 (sample SAMN16246542, study PRJNA631951) | gut metagenome | biome: gut microbiome; feature: rumen; material: AP-attached | host: Bos | place: Iran: Karaj | collected 2018-10 | reverse complement strand
GCCTGCCTCCTTGTGGACCTTGCCGGCCTCGGCACGCTGCGCCTGGAGCTTCTGCTCCTGCTTCTGGAAATAGTCCTGAACGATAGCCTGGGCCTCACGGTGAGATACCTTCAGTTCGTTGCCTTCCAACACATCCTTGATGGCCTGTGCAAAATCCTCGGCACTGATATCGCTGGCACCCATTTGTGACAATTGCTGACCGATGCCCAGTCCCAAGGCATAACTTAATTTATCCATTCTTTCTCTATAATAATAATGTATAACTTTCGAAAATCGGCTGCAAAGGTACAATAAAAAAGTGAAAACCCTACTTTTTTTTCATTTTTTAATTCTTTAATTCTTTCGTTTTTTATTTTTTCCGTACCTTTGCACCAACTAAAAGCGTTTTATCTATGAAAAAGATCGTTGTATTGACCGGTGCCGGTATGTCGGTGGAGAGCGGACTGAAGACATTCCGCGATGCTGATGGCTTGTGGGAGAACTATCCCGTGCAGAAAGTTGCCACCCACGAGGGATGGTTGGCTGACCCCACGCTCGTGACTAATTTCTATAACATGCTTCGCAAAAAATGCTGGAATGTTCAGCCTAATGAGGGACATAAGCTCGTGGCACAGTTAGAGAAAGATTATGATGTCACCGTCGTGACGCAGAATGTGGATAATCTCCATGAGATGGCGGGTTCTTCTAAAGTCATCCACCTGCATGGTGAACTGATGAAGGTGTGCTCCAGCCGTGATGTCGACGATCCGCGTTATATCCAGCAGCTGACACCTGACAACTGTGAGATAGAACCAGGCACGAAGGCCGGCGACGGCTCGCTGCTGCGACCCTATATCGTATTCTTCGGCGAGGCCGTGCCAAATATCACCATTGCTGCTGAGGAGGTGCAGGAGGCTGATATCCTGATTATTATAGGCACCTCGTTGGTGGTCTATCCCGCAGCCGGACTGCTGCACTATGCACGTCCTGATGTGCCGGTCTATTTGATCGATCCCAATCCCATTAGTGCCGGTTCTCGCGTCCAGCAGATTCAGAAGGGTGCATCGGAAGGCATGAAGGAACTTATGCAGATATTGTCTAAGTAGTTATTATGAAGAGAGATACTTGTTTGGTGTTCCTCACACTGTTGCTGTCGTTGACAGGTGTTACAAGTGTATGGGCTGAAGAACCTCTTCCCCCTAAGCTCCAACAGCTCACGGAGGAAGCCTATCGCCACTATAGTGCACGAGAGACGGACAATTATTTTGAAGCCATCGAGAAGGTGAAGGAAGCCACTGAGTTCTCTCCGTATCAGGAAACTTATTACCGTGCTTGTGCTTACGAGGCCCAGCGACGACCTCACCAAGATGTGTATAAAAATGCGTTGATGTCTACAACAGTTCTGCAGGCATGAGCTCCTGGGCGCGGTGGAAGTCCTCAGGGGTGTCAAGTTCGTAGGAAAAATAATCAGTGGTATCGATCACGCGGAAGGTGTGGCCTTGGGGAATGAGACGCTCGAAGGCTCGCTCGTAGAAGATATCGATGAGGTCTTCGTTGAGGATCATCTGATCGAGTTCGCGGAAGAGTGCCTCGCTATAGGCAGCCGTCATCTTCTCAATGCCCACCGATTCGCCCATGGCGTCTTCAGGACGGCAGGTCTTGCTGATCTCCGTGATGCGCATCTGGCCATCGACCACCACTTTCATCTCTTCCTCACCCAGTTCATGGCGATTTACAGCGAGAGCAGATTCTTTCTCGCTAGCAATGCGCAGCACGGCTGCGGGGTCGCAGAGAATGTCGCTATCCATGAGCAGGAACTCTTGGCCGCGGACAATCTCGCCCGCCATCCAAAGGGAGTAGATGTTGTTATTGTGCTCGTAATCGGCGTTGTGGAGATAGGTGAACCTAGGCTTTCCTAGAGATCCTAGATGATCTAGACACCCTAGATTATCTAGGAAATCCTTGATCATCTCGGCGCGGTAGCCAGTAACCACGACGAACTCGCTGATGCCGGCGGCGGCCATTGCAGCGACGGTGCGCTCCAAGAGCGTGCGCTCGCCGACCTTCAGCAGACACTTCGGCTTTGTATCAGTAAGCGGGCGGAGGCGCTTGGCCATGCCCGCAGCAAGAATCACTCCAATCATTGTGATTTATTTGACAATTTACAATTTACCATTGAAAACCTTCAAGATGGTATTGACAACGGTCTGCGTCTGCTCCTTGCGACCAAGGGTGATGCGGAGACAGGACTCCAAGCCCTTGTCGCTCATGAACTTGATCTTATAGTCCTGAATCTTCAGGGCCTGCATCAGGGCATCCTTGATTTCGATGGGATACTTGATGAGGATGAAATTGGCCACAGACTTATAGACCTTGAAACCAGGCAGAGAACCTAACTCCTTCTTGTAGAGCTGGCGTCCCCATTCCATATCATCGGCCACATGACGATAGTGCTCATCGCTGTCGAGTGCAGCCAGGGCAACGGCCTCAGAAAAACGGTTGTAGCCTAGGTACTTGTTCACATAACTCAGGAACTGGTCGTGGCCCTTCCCGATGAAGCCGAAGCCGCAGCGAAGGCCGGGAAGACCATAGAACTTGGAAAGTGTACGCGAGATGATGAGATTGTCATACTTATTCACCAGCGGAGCGATATAGTCTGTGTCGCTGGAGATGAAGCTGGCATAAGCTTCGTCGATGAGTACCATCGTATCTGATGGGATATGCTCCATGATGTTACCGATCTCTTCTGGTGTGAGACCATTTCCAGTTGGATTGTTGGGTGATGCCAGCAACAGCATGCGGGGATGCACGCGGTTGGTGTATTCGATCACTTCGTCGACATCGTAGGCGAAGGTGTCGTCCTTCTCATGCAGGGGGTACATCTCGAAGCTGCCGCCGCACTCGCTGGCCACACGGTTGTAATACCACCATGAGAACTCAGGGATGAGAATGCGCTTGTTATCGTCGAGCATGAGGAAATAGTGGATGGCGTTTTTCAGCATGTCCTCACCGCCATAGGTGAGTAGCACCTGCTCTTCAGGTACGCCGTAGATTTCACTCAGGCGTACGGAAATAACACTTTTCTTGCCCTCATCATAGATACGGGTATAAAAACATAGGGTTTTCGGGTCAAAACTCTTGATGGCCTCTACCACTTTCTGGCTGGGCTCAAAGTTAAATTCATTTCTGTCGAGAAAATTCATAATGCTATATTTTTTACTTTTTTACCTTTTTACTTTTTTACCTTCATCAGCGCAATGCCGATGATGATCCAGATGATCTCTCGCACACGGCAGATGATACTCACAAAGATGCCCAGCGCGGCAGAGAGGCCCAGGGCTGCGATGGAAAGTACGAATCCACCCTCCTGAACACCCAACTGCATGGGCAGGAAACCGATGAGGTTGGCAAAGAGTGTGGTGAACGACACAATCAGGATGCTGTGGAGGAAGGTAATGGTAAGACCACTGAAGCCTCCTCCGCAATCGATGCCGAAGAGCAGCAGCATAAACATCACCTCAGAACTCTGTACCACGCGAGAAAAATATTCGAGCAGCAGACTCTTATAGAATGCCTTCGTATCCTGGGAATAGAGGGCTGCTATCTGTTGGTCTACATTCTGGATGGCTTCAGAGTGTCGAGCCCAGAACTTCAGCGTCCAACGTTTGAGACCAGGGATGTGGCTGACGACGCCTAACACATACTTCACCAAACCATTTCTATAACCCTTTTGGAAGAGGTAGAAGGCTATCAGACAGAATACGACGATAATGCCAAGGGTGATGCCGATGGCCGTGCTGATGGGCAGGTCACCAATCAATACCAATCCCAAATAGATGAAGATACTGAGGAACCAAAACCAGAAATGGGCAAAAAAATGCATCATGGCATAGAGGATGACACTCGACGTGGCATGCTGCTTGTCGATATCCTTTGAGAGTTCCATGATACGATAAGGCTCGCCACCCAGTCCTCCAACAGGGGTGGCGTAGTTCAAGGCATAGCCCGTGATGGTAAGTCTATAGATGCGCCAGAAACTGACGGGTGCCTTACCACCGATATTCCCCTCGATGATGGCTTTCCAAGCAAAGGCATTCAGACCGTAGACCACAATCCAGATGCCCACAATCGGTATCAGCCAGTAACCGGCATGACAGAGGTGCTGCCATAGCTCAATGAAGCTGACGTCAAACGTCAGCAACATCACTACGACGGCGGCGATGCCGAGTAGGAAGAACAGATTGTTGAGTCGTTGCTTGGTCCACTTCATCTTGACTATAGTTGTTTTGACTGTAGACTATAGATTATTATTCTTCAATTTTTCTGCAATCCGTTTGCAGAAGGCTTCATGACGGTGATTAATGTAATAAGCCAGCAGACTCATGACGATGATCTCAAAGAGGAAGTTCAAGACGGGCACGTCGAGCAGACAGAAGAGGAAAAACCACGCAGAACGGAAGTTGAAGGTCAGCAGGCCATTCCATTTCATCAGTGGCAATGACTGCCGGTGGAACTCCTCACGTACCTCTTCGGGCATATTTCCGGCACTGCCGAATTTCTGACGCAGTAACGACATGAGACGCTGGAACTGCGGGGTGGACTTCTCCTGCTGACGTGTATAGTCGATGTAAGACTTCTGGAAAGCACGTTCTATCCAACTGCTGTCAGCTGGCATCTGCTCATAGATCTCCTTCTGGCGCTGGCTGTCGTCAAGCTCACTGCCCTTCTCACCCTTCAGGAAGAAGAGATGCACCTGGTAATAGTAATCGGCAATACGGCTCTGTGCACCCATGCCCAGAAGACCCGAAACCCAGCCTAAGATATAGACGATGATGGTGGCGATGATGGCGTTCTGTTGGGTATCAGCGATACCAAGCCATTCGAATTCGATGCTGTGGTGCAGATAGAAACGGTAGACGAGCACGTGGTAGATAGGCAGGAACCAGGTATAACCAGCCACGCCGTCGAGGATACGGCCCAAACGGCTCTTTTGTCCTGTGTAGCGTGCCAATTGTCCGTCGGTACAGTCGAGCAGATCGGCCACCATCAGCAAGGCGATAGCGATGAGGTTATAGATAAGTCCCTTTGTACCTTCGTAATAGAAGCATCCGCTGACGAAGAAGAAGCTGCTGCCAGCGCCTACGAACATCGAAAGGATGGTAACGGCATTGGGTGTGACGCCTAGCCAGGCAAAGAACTTGACGAAGTAGAAGCACATCGGACGAATGATATGCAGGTCCAACCAGTCATCGGTCTCTGAGGATTTCAGTGTCTGAGAAATATTCTCGTTCATGATGATAATCAGTGTTTAGAATGTTAAACGTATGACATAGCGCATGCCCCAACGGTGAGCCGTGGGCAGATCCATATAATTCAGACGGCGTACATATTCCACGTGTACGATTTTGAAGATATTGTGGATGCCGGCTACAATCTCAAAATAGGGACGATGGGGATCCATGAGATAACAGCCGTCGGGGAAGTACATCAGTTTGTCGCTACCCGCATTCTGAGGCAGGTAGGGGTTGTTCTTGTCGCTAAGGTCACCCCAGAGGCAGTTCACAGCGACATATTCGCGCCATTTCAGCTTCTTGATGAGGGGGATGCGGTTGAAGAACTTACCGTTGAAGTCCCATGAGAGCATCATCGAGGCATAGCGGTCGTTGAGAAACTCCATATTGTTGATCAAACAGAACATCTCCTCCTGGCCGATATAAGAGAGGTTGGCCAGCGGATGAATGAGCAACATGTATGGTACCTGGTTCCACTGGATACCGGCCTTGAGAAAGAGGTCGATCTTTCCCCAGCTGTTCATCCAGAAACGTTTGTAGAGCTTCGCCTCGGTGAAGTTTGACTCATACTGGCCTCCTAAGATATTCTTGAAACCGAAGGTGTGGGCGATGGAAACGGCAGGGGCATCCTTGTTGATGGTCACGCGGCGCTGCTTGCTGTTGATATAGGTCTCATCAGGGGCATAGCGCAACTCAGCGAAGAGCTCTGTGGTGCGGAGGTATTCGCGGTGACGGTCAAGGCCGGTGTAATTCACGTATGGCTCATTCAGCTTACGGAATGACATGGCACCCACGGCCTCATGTTCCTCGGCTTTCAGACTCAGTGAGGTCTTCAGACCACCGTACATCTCGTACTCGAAGGCGATTTGCTGACGGTTACAGAGGGTCATCTTGTTGACATCAGCCCACTTAAAAGCAACGAACATATTATCCTTATCCGTTGGCAGGTAACGGTCACTGGGTGAGGCGAGGTCATAAGAGCTCTCAATCATCAGCGTGCGCTTGGGGTATTCCCATGGCATGTAAATCTTGTCGATAAACGAGTAGGTGGCCTTCGTACTGTAGTAGTTGCGGTGACTTCCCCAGGCATGGGCATAATAACCTTGCCAGAACCAGCGCTTGCTGAGATTAGCAGTGGTCTGCATGCTCGCACGTGTACGCCAGCCGTCAATGAAATTACGTGAGATGATGGTGTTCACGGGAGAGATGTCAAACTTGTTGGGGTCGCTGGTCTCGATAGAATTCTCAATCAGGGCATTCAGGCCGATCATGATGTATTTGAAACCTTTGATCTTTTGGATGTTCTTCACGAAGTCGCCCATGGAGTCTTCGCTCTTGGTGAGATCCACCTGTCGGTACTGACTCCAGAAGTTCTTGCCTCGCATACCTGCATCGGGCTCCTTGATTTCCGTTCGCTTACCCTTGAACATCTTTTTCGGAATCTCGGCAAAGGAGTATTCGCCTAAACGGGTGGTGCGGATGACGATGGCTTCCTGAATGAACTTGGCAAACTCCAGTTCTGCTATCATGTCATCCTGGGTGAGCACCCATTCACCATTGTCCAGTTGCTCGAACTCCTGCTCGATGCGCATGTTCTTTACGAAGTTCACGGAGCTCTGTTTAGGCAGGGTGAGCTCACAACGACGGACATGATAGGTGGAGTCCTTCAGGATATAGATGTCACCACGGAATCCGAAGTCCATCTGGTTGTTGGGCAGGAAATGGAGATGGATACAACTGTCGCGATCAATCTTAAGCGTATCCTGGATGTAGAAACGGTAGAAGTTAATGGCATCCTTACCTATCGGCGAAGTGAAGGGGTACTGTACCAGACGAATCTGGTCGTCGTAGAGATCGACATCAGTAAACACCTCTTTCAGCACGACATTCAGGATATCGCCCGTCTGGAAGAGGTCGTTCAGACCCGATGACTGTTCACCCTTGATATAGGTTTTCTTCGACTGCGGGTCCTTGCGGTAGACAATCTGTGAAACGGTCTCATCAACACTGATAGGGAGGATCAACTTGTTGTTGTACTTACAAACTTCCACCTGGTCCATCAGCCATGGGGTGCTGGAGAAAGGTTTTTGTTCCAGACGTTTAGGAGTAAGGTCGTTGGCAGCCAACGTCAGTTTCTCATATTTGTCATACTGATAGAAGTCGTGGTTCGAGAGGTCGCTGAGTTTTTTGGCGGCAATGACCTTCTTCATCAGTTCCACGGCGGGGTTGTTCTTCCTGCTGTAACGGCTGCGCTTAGTGGTGACGGTGACCTCTGTCAGCTGTAACTTGTCGGACTTCAGGACGATGTCGAGTTCACTTTTCGTATCGTTGGTTATTGTAATTACCTGTGACTGGTAACCCACGGCACTATAGGTGATTTGCCACCCTAAGTGTCGTCTGATGGAGTAATTGCCATCGATATCGGAGATGACAGCCTGGTTGTGGCCCTTGTAGACCACGCTGGCAAACGGGATAGCCTCGCCAGTCTCGGCGTCTTTGATGGTTCCTTTGATGAGCTGCTGTGCGGAAATCGTCACATTCATACCCAGCACAAGCAGCAAAATCAGATATATTCGTTGAATCATTTATTTCAATGTTTCCTCTTCCCAAATGAAATTTGGGTGCAAAGGTACACCTTTCTTGGCAAATTCCCGCAATTTGTTTTCCTTTATTAACGTTTCAGGCTCATTTCCTGTCACTTCGGATCAACTCAAGGAGCTTTTCGACAGCCTCTTCCTCGGGAATATTCTTCTCCACGCAGACCTTCTGCTTGTAGAGGGAGATCTTGCCGCGTCCGGCGCCGACATAGCCATAATCGGCATCTGCCATCTCACCGGGACCATTGACGATACAACCCATGATGCCGATCTTCAGCCCCACAAGATCCTTGGTGGCAGCCTTGATGCGGGCGATGGTCTCCTGGAGGTTATAAAGGGTGCGTCCGCAGCCTGGGCAGGAGATATATTCGGTCTTGGTGAATTTGATGCGGGCTGCCTGGAGAATGGCATCGGCAAGACTTACCTCTTGCCCCTTACCTCTCACCTCTAATTTCAGCTTCGTGGCTTTGCGGTCGATGAGCAAGCCGCCCACTGCCATCGCGGCTTTCAGTTGTAGGGTTTCCATGTCGGGGGCATCGAGGGTGAGTGTGATGGTGTCATCCTTGATACTGGCTTCTGCCTCCTCGCGCAAGCGACAACATTCTGGAATCAGCTCTACCAGTTTGCGGGCCACGGGAATTTCACATTCCGGCTCTTCGCTCAGTGAGACGCGGATGGTATCGCCGATACCTTCTGTCAACAGGGCGCCGATGCCCACAGCGCTCTTGATACGGCCATCTTCGCCTTCGCCGGCCTCCGTCACACCGAGGTGGAGGGGATAATGCATATCCTCCTTGTCCATTGTGGCTACCAGCAGACGGACGGTTGTCACCATCACCACGGTGTTTGAAGCCTTGATGGAGATGACCACATCATTGAAATTCTCGCGTTTGAAAATCCGCAGGAACTCCATACAACTCTCGACGATGCCTTCGGGTGTATCGCCGTAGCGCGACATGATGCGGTCGCTGAGGGAACCGTGGTTCACGCCGATTCGTACGGCAGTGTGGTGCTCCTTGCAGATGTTGATGAAGGGGATGAGTTTCTTCTCGATCTTCTGCAGTTCATCGGCATATTCCTCGTCGGTATATTCCAAGTGTTTAAAGGTACGGCCAGGGTCTACGTAGTTACCGGGGTTGATACGCACCTTCTCACAGTAGAGGGCGGCGATATCGGCGGTGTGAGCCGTAAAATGTACATCGGCCACCAAGGGCTGATGATAACCATCGGCCTTCAGCTGTGCGGAGATATGCTGCATGTTCTCTGCCTCACGGGTTCCCTGGGTTGTAAAACGTACCAGTTCGCCACCGGCATCGATGATGCGCTTGGCCTGTGCCACACTGGCAGCGGTATCGTTGGTGTCGGTGGTCGCCATCGACTGGATGCGGATGGGGTTGTTGCCTCCAATACCGATATTCCCTACACGGGCCTCGGTAGAAAATCTTCGGTTATACATCTCTAAACTTTAAACTCTAAACTCTAAACTCTAAACTCTAAACTAATTACACTTATAATCGTATTTCACCTCAGCCAGCTCCTTGTTGGCTTTCTCGATCTTTGCCCGCAGACCACCTTTGTAGGCTGCCAGTCGTTGGGCGAGGGCGGCATCGCTGAGTGCCATCATCTCCACGGCGAGGATGGCTGCATTCTGTGCACCGTTGATGCCGACGGTGGCTACGGGGATGCCAGGAGGCATCTGGATAATGCTGAGCATGGCGTCCAGACCGTCGAGCATACCCTTGATGGGAACACCGATGACGGGGAGCGTTGTAGAGGCTGCGATGACGCCTGGTAGGGCAGCTGCCATGCCTGCGCCTGCGATGATCACCTTGATGCCACGATCCTTGGCGGTACGTGCAAAATCTTCAACAGCATCGGGGGTGCGATGGGCAGAAAGAGCATTGACTTCAAAAGGTACCTGCATCTCGTCGAGCAGCTTGCAGGCTTTTTCCATAACGGGCAGGTCACTGGTGCTGCCCATGATAATACTGACTAATGGTTTCATATTTCTTTACTTTCTCACTATTCACTATTCACTATTCACTAAAGAAAAAGGATGCCGATGATGGCACAGAACAGACCCACGAAGAAGCCAGCGACGACCTGTGCTAGACTGTGTTGTCGCAAGATCATACGACTCGTACCGAGGACGCCTGCCAGGATGAATGTCAGCGAAAGCCACCACACGGGGTTGAAGGCGAAGAGCTCGGCAAAGACAAACAGTGCTCCAGCCACGCCGCCAATAGCGGCCGTATGGGTAGAGATCTTCCACCAGACATTGATCATCGCACAGGTAATCTGGATAAACAAGGCGGCTGTAACGATGGTCATCATGAAATGGGGAATATGCAGGAACTCCATCAGGTAGATGCAGAGGAAATAGCAGAGGATACTGATGACGTAAGGTACTGCGCGCCGTTCCTTCTGTCCCAGGTCGATGAGGCTCCAACCCTGATGGCGGCGGTAGAAATGAATGAGCACAGTAGGAACCACCACCGTCAGCAGATAAACCATCGTGAGCAACTGGAATTTGTAACTCCAGGGCATTTGGCTCATGTAGCTGAACATGAACAAGGCTACCAGACCTACCGTTGGCAGGTAGAATGGCGTGAACGCCATGCTGATGAGTCTTGCAGTGAGGATGATTCCCTTTTCTCTTGTCATATATTCATTCCTTTCTCAGTCTTGCAATGGGGATACCCAGAGCTTCGCGGTATTTTGCGATGGTGCGTCGGGCAATGGGGAAGCCTTTCTCCGTCAGTTGTTCGCGCAAGGAATCGTCACTCAACGGTTTATGCTTGTCCTCGGCCTCGATAAGGTCGCGTAGCACGGCCTTGATCTGTCGTGTTGACAACTCCTCGCCGTTCTCCGTAACATAGCTGTCGCTGAAGAAGTGGCGCAGGGGGAAGGTTCCCCAACGGGTCAGGGCGTATTTCGAGTTGCAGACACGTGATATCGTTGAGAGGTCGAGTCCTGTATTCTCTGCCACGTCCTTGAGGATCATCGGGCGCAGAGAGGTCTCGTCACCGTCAAGGAAGAACTGTCGCTGCAGGGTGATGATGGCCTGCATCGTCACAGTGAGCGTATGCCGTCTGGTGCGGATGGCCTCGATGAAATTCTGGGCAGCGTCCACCTTCTTTTTGATATAAAGCAGTGCCTCCTTAGTCTGACGACTCAGGTGCTCCTTGTTTTGCTGGTATTCGTTCATGGAGTCGATAAACGACTGCGAGAGGGTGAGTTCCGGCACTTCACCGTTGTTGAGAGTGAAAGTGATGGTGCCGTCGTCTTGTGTATCCACGATAAAATCGGGTGTAATCTGCTGCAGACTTCGTCCGACGGTCTCACCCATCGAAGCCCCTGGACGCGGATTCAGCTTGCGCAATTCTCCAAAAAGGGCCTCGCCCTGTTGGTCGTTCAGCGAGAGGGCGTTTTGTATACGTCCCCAGTGTTTATGAGTGAACTCATCAAAAAAGTGTTCTATGACCTGCTGCATCAGCTGTTTCACGCGTGAGTCATCGCGCCGGGCTATCTGCAGGAGCAGACATTCCTGTAAAGAACGGGCACCGATACCCGCAGGGTCGAAGTCCTGTAGGATGTGCAGCACAGACTCGATCTCCTTCTCGTTGGCATCGATGTTATGGTAGATGGCCAGTTCGTCGCTGATGGTATAGAGGTCCTTGCGGAGCAGACCGTCGTCATCCAGTGAACCGATGAGGTATTCCAGGATGTCACGCTGACGGTCTGTCAGATCGCTCTCCCGCATCTGTCCTAACAATTGGTCGTAGAATGACTCCGTGGTGCCAAACACCATTTCCTCGCGGTCTTCGGAGAGATTATTGCCACCATGGTAAACGGGCAGGTCCTCGTCGTCACGACCGATATTCTCTAAAGCGGCATCCAGGGCCGACTGCCGTTCTTCGCGCTCTGTCTGAGAGGCATCGTCAGCTTTCTCTGAGTACTCGGAGTAATCAGAGTAATCCGAACTCTCTGAGAAATCGGCATTCTCCCCTGGCGACTCAACCTCCAGGGCAGGGTTGTCGTTCATCTCCGTGTTGATGCGGTCTGCCAATTGGGTAATGGGCAGTTCCACCAGCGACGATACCAGCATCTGCTGCTGTGAGATCGACTGGGCCTGTTTCTGGACTTGCGTCAGCTTTTGTTCTTGTATCTGCATCAACTTTTGAAATAATCTTTCAGTTGTTCCGCATACGATGCCAACTGTTCTGTCTCTGCATTGCCGAAGCGGCGCCAAATTTCCTGGCAAGGCAGCGACAACGGACTGTTTGTTGGATCTTTGCGGTTCAGATAAGGATCACAGCGCTGGAAGACATCCATCACCTCGGTTACCTCTCTTGGTTTTATCTTGATCAGTTTCGCCAGTTCCTGCACCTCAGGCGTCTCCGGCACCATCGTGATGGGTGTCAGACGGAAGTAGAGGTCGAGAATCAGCGTCAGCATCACTGGTGTCATTATGCTGTCCTCTGCCACGGGCCTGAAGTCGCGCTCGAAGGTCTCCTGTACCTCCACACCCTCATAGAAAGCATCGGCATGGCCATAACCGCGCATCTCCCGCCACAGACTGACGGCACGGGCCAGTTTCTTGGGGTTCCGTCCGTAGGTCTCCCAGATATGCTCGATACGCGGTGTTTCCAGATTGGCAATCTGGCACATCTTGTTGAAAAGGAAGCTGGGGGGCAGGTGGAGTTCCAGACTCAGGTCCACCATTTTCCGGTGGAACATCGGCTTCACGCCTACAGGTTTCTGTAGGTAAATCTGCATCAGAAGCAGCCAATAATCGTCTGACCATTTAGCGTTTTTTGCCATACACTCTCTAATTTTTTGCAAAAATACAGTTTTTTTCGGAACTCTGCAACCGAAACGGCAAAAACTTTTGCGAAGAAACAAAAAATCCCGCTTTCGCGGGAATCTTTTGTCATACAGCTACGGCGATGTCCGGGTGCCAGAGCACAACCTTGCCACTATAAAGTGAGGCCTGTACATCGATGAGCCGTTGGTTGCTGCTACCCCGGAAGAGCAGATCGGGATCGCGCAGTTTTTCGATGAACGGGCCGTCGACGAGCACGTCTATTTGTTCGAGCAGTTCACGCTGTTCTTGGGTGATAAGCGACTCGTAGGTGAAGCCAGTGAAGCACCAGATGTCCTTATTGGTACGTTGGTGAATCTCCCGGGCCAGTTCTGCGAAGCCGGCCGCCTGATACATCGGATCGCCGCCACTGAAGGTGACGTTGGCATAGGGATCTGCCTCGATGATCTTCATGATGGCATCGGTGCTCATCTCATGCCCCTGATCAAAGGCCCATGACTGTGGATTATGACAGCCAGGACACTTGTGGCGGCAGCCAGCACAGTAGATGGAGGTCCGGAACCCCGGACCATCCACCATCGTATCCTCTATGATATCTAAGACTCTAATCATTTCTTTTAGGCCTAGGCTGTCCTAGGCATTCCTAGGCTTACCTAAATTTTCCTAAAACAGTTCTTGTTCTCCGTGATCGATATGTGTCACGCGGTCATTGAGCTCTGCGAGCTTGCCACTGTTCCAGCGGTCGGTGGTACCCACCAGATAGCCTGTGATACGCTGCAGCTTGTCGATGTTGGTAGAGCCGCACTTCGGGCACTGGATCAGATGGTCGTCGGCATTCTCGTAGCCACAGTCCATACAACGGTTACGGTTGTGGTTCACGCTGCCGTAGCCCATGTTCAGCTGATCCATCATATCCACCACGCTCATGATCACCTGTGGATTATGGGTGGCGTCACCGTCAATCTCCACGTAGAAGATATGTCCGCCACGGGTTATCTCGTGATAGGGCGCCTCGACCTCCGCCTTATGCCGGGCAGAGCATTTGTAGTATACGGGCACGTGGTTGGAGTTGGTGTAATAGTCGCGGTCGGTGACACCGGGGATGCTACCAAACTTCTGACGGTCTTTTTTGGTGAACTTACCGCTGAGGCCTTCAGCCGGCGTGGCGAGCACGGAGTAGTTATGGTGATAGCGTTCGCAGAAGTCGTTTACGCGCTGTCGCATGTAACTGACAATCTTCAGCCCCAGTTCCTGACTCTCCTGGCTCTCGCCGTGGTGTTTGCCTGTCAGGGCAACGAGACACTCTGCCAGTCCGATGAAGCCGATGCCGAGGGTACCCTGGTTGATGACGCTCTCGATGGTGTCGTTGGGACCTAACTTGTCGGCACCTATCCAGAGGCTCTTCATCAGCAGGGGGAACTGCTTGACGAAGGCTGTTTTCTGGAACTGGAAACGGTCATCGAGCTGTTTGGCCGTGATCTCCAGCAGGTTATCGAGCTTGGCAAAGAACATGTCGATGCGCTTCTGCTGATCTGGTTCCTCTAACATCGACTCGATGGCGAGCTTTACGATGTTGATGGTCGAGAAAGAGATATTACCACGACCGATGGACGTTCTTGGTCCGAAGCGATTCTCAAACACACGGGTACGACAGCCCATCGTGGCCACTTCGTGGATGTAACGCTTCGGGTCGTCAGCACGCCAGTCGGGATCCTGGTTAAAGGAAGCGTCGAGGTTAAGGAAATTGGGGAAGAACCGTCGTGCAGTCACCTTACAGGCCAGCTGATAGAGGTCGAAGTTACGGTCTTCTGGCAGGTAGTTAACGCCCCGTTTCTTCTTCCAGATCTGTATGGGGAAGATGGCCGTCTCGCCACCGCCCACACCCTCGTAGGTTGAGAGCAGTATCTCGCGCATGATGCAGCGTCCTTCGGCAGAAGTGTCCGTACCATAGTTGATGGAAGAAAACACCACCTGGTTACCGCCGCGCGAGTGGATGGTGTTCATGTTGTGTATAAACGCCTCCATGGCCTGATGCACGCGTCCCACGGTCTTGTTGATAGCATGCTGCTGGGCACGCGCCTTACCCGTCAGTCCGTCGAGGGGTTTCTTGAGATAGTCCATCAAAGGCTCTTCATAGAGGTCCTTATAACTCTCGCCGTTGAGGTCTTCGAGTGCTTTCAGTTCTTCGATATACGTCAGTCGGACGTAAGGCGCCAGATAGAAGTCGAAGGCAGGTATGGCCTGACCGCCGTGCATCTCGTTCTGGCAGCATTCCATTGAGATACAAGCCAGTACGGATGCCGTCTCGATGCGTTTGGCTGGTCTTGAGGCACCATGACCAGCGATGAAACCGCAGTTCAGGATGTTATCCAACGGGTGCTGCACACAGGTCAGCGACTTGGTGGGATAATAGTCCTTGTCGTGGATATGCAGGTAATTGTGCTCTACGGCCTCGCGGGCCTCTTCGCTGAGCAGGTAGTCGTCGACGAAGGGTTTGGTGGTCTCCGAAGCGAACTTCATCATCATACCTGCCGGTGTGTCGGCATTCATGTTGGCATTCTCGCGGGTGACATCGTTATTCTTGATGTTCACGATATCGAGGAACACGTCGCGTGTCTTCGCCTTACGTGCTACGGAACGCTGATGACGGTAGGCAATATATTTCTGGGCCACATCCTTGCGGCTCGACTTCATCAGTTCCATTTCCACGGCGTCCTGAATCTCCTCCACGGTCATCTGACTCTCGCCGCGCTGTGCGATATGGTCGGTAATCTGGTACAAGAGGCGTTCGTCCTCGCCTTTGTCCGTGTGTATCATAGCCTTACGGATGGCAGCCATGATTTTCTGTTCATTAAAGCCCACTATGCGTCCGTCGCGCTTTACAACTGTTTGGATCATATATTATTAAAGTTTTTAGTCAAAATCGCTTGCAAAGATAGCAATAAAAAATGAAAAGCCATCCATGTCGGACAGCTTTTCTTTTGTTAATTATTGCTAAGTTTTATGGACTTAAAGCGCCTGTTTTATTGCTTTGCGCTGAAAGCCAGCGCATAAACGCGCATCTGCTTCACCATTGCTACAAGTCCGTTGGAGCGGGTGGGCGAGAGATGCTCTTTCAGACCTATCTCTTCGATGAAATAGAGGTCGGCATCGAGTATCTCCTGGGGGGTATGATCGCTGAGTACGCGGATGAGCAAAGCCACGATGCCCTTGACAATCAGGGCATCACTCTCCGCCCGGAAGTGAATCACTCCTCTTTCCTCTTTCCTCTTTCCTCTTTCCTCTATATACTCTGCCACCAACCAAACGCGGCTCTGGCAGCCATCGATTAGGTTCTGTTCTGTTTTATATTTCTCTTCGAGCGGTTCCTGTTCATTGCCCAGGTCGATAAGCAACTGATACTTGTCCATCCAGTCGTCGAAACCGGAGAACTCCTCAATGATCTCGTCTTGAATCTCGTTAATTGTCATAATTCTGATTACTCTGATTATTCTGATTACTCCGATTACTCCGATGAAGCGACAAGCTTAAAGAGCTTATCGCTGGGGCGGACCTTGGCGGGGACGGCGATGGAGACACGAGTGCCTTGTTCGGCGATCTGGACAGGACCGTTATCGCCGTGGATCTCATCAGCGGTGACGTACATCACACCTGTCGTTGGACCGGTGATGAGCATCTTATCGCCCACCTTGAAGGTGTTGGCCTCAACGGTGAACTCCGCCACACCGAGTTTGGAGAAGTACTTGACCCCTTTGCCGATATAGACCTTGCGTTCGGTGGCATTGGAACCGTAGTTCTTGTTCCATTCGCCCATGAGCTGGCCTTGATAGTAGCCATCCCAGAAACCTCGGTTGAAGACGGTGGCAAGGCGTTCGTCCCAGGCGTCTTTCTTTTCTTCCGTAAAGGTATCGTCGATTACGGCTTGGATCGCCTCTTTGTAACATTTCACGACGGTATACACATATTCCGGTCCTCGCGCGCGACCTTCTATTTTAAAGACCCTGACGCCTGCCTTCATCATTTTATCGATGAAACGGACTGTTTTCAGGTCTTTAGGCGACATGATGTACTTGTTGTCGATGGCGAGCTGGTAGCCCGTTTCGTTGTCTGTGGCGGTATAGGAACGACGACATACCTGGATGCACTCCCCACGGTTGGCGGAACGGTTGGCAGCATGCAGGCTCATGTAGCACTTGCCGCTGATGGCCATGCAGAGGGCACCGTGACAGAACATCTCTATGCGTATTTGTTCCCCGCTTGGGCCGCAAATGTGCTCTGCCTCTACCTGACGATAGATCTCCGCTACCTGATCCATGTTCAGTTCGCGGGCGAGTACCACGACATCGGCAAATTGCGCATAAAACTTCAGAGCCTCGATGTTCGAGATGTTCAGTTGGGTGGAGAGGTGTACCTCCTGTCCCACCTTATTACAATAGGTCATTACGGCCACGTCCGATGCGATGACGGCAGAGATGCCCGCCTCTTTGGCAGCATCGATGATTTCATGCATCAGGGGGATATCCTCGCCGTAGATGATGGTGTTGACGGTGAGGTAGCTCTTGATGCCGTGTGACGCGCACTCCTGGGCGATGTCGCGCAGGTCGTCGATGGTGAACGTGGAGGCGGAGTGTGCCCTCATGTTCAGTTTCTCGATACCGAAGTAGATGCTGTCTGCTCCTGCCTGTATCGCTGCCGCCAAGGACTCTCGGGAGCCCACGGGAGCCATGATTTCAAAGTCTTCTATTCTCATTCGGGGTGCAAAGGTAGTGTAAATTGCGCAAAAAACCAAATTGCGCAAACGTTTTTGCATGATTTAGCAAAAAAAGTCTTTGTTAACGCTCTGATTTCTAAGGATTATTTGTATCTTTGCAGTGTCAAAATAATAGCTAACAACGATATGCGAAGACTTTTTATCTTAACGGCCCTTGTGGCATTGAACATGACTGTGATGGCAGCGAAAAAGACGATGGTGAGGACCAATCGGCCAGTGATTAACCGGATAGATCCTACCGACTGGTATGTGGGACTGAAGAACCCGACGGTGCAGTTGATGGTCTATGGCAATGGCATCCGTGATGTGCAGCGTGTGACGACAGATTATCCCGGTGTTACGATTGACAGTCTGGTGCGCCTTGACTCACCCAATTATCTCCTTATATATATTAATGTGAAGGATGCCCAGCCGGGGACTATGACGTTGGTGTTTAAAGAGGAAAGAGGAAAGAGGAAAGAGGAAAGTGGAAAGAGGAAAGTGGAAAGAGAATTGACCCGTGTGAAATACGAGTTGAAGGCTAGGGAGATGAGCGGCGACAAGCGCATGGGCTTCACTAATGCCGATGTGCTCTATATGCTCATGCCCGACCGTTTTGCGCAGGGGGCAGGTCATAATCCGCAGGTGAAAGGTATGCGCAGTTATAAGGAAGATCGCAGCAAACCCTCGCTGCGTCATGGTGGCGACTTAAATGGTATCCGCGAGCACCTCGATTATTTTAAAGAGTTGGGTGTCACCGCTCTTTGGTTTACGCCCGTGTTAGAGAACGATTCTCCCGACCAAGAGAATGGTTTCTCCACTTATCACGGTTATGCCACAACCGATTATTATAAGGTTGATCCCCGTTTCGGTACAAATGCTGATTATAAGCGCCTTTGTGATGAGGCCCATGCCAAGGGCTTGAAAATTGTCATGGATATGATTTTCAATCACAGCGGCTATGAGCATCCCTGGACCCACGACATGCCGTCGAAGGACTGGCTGAATACCCCCGAATGGCTCACCGAGGAGCAGAGTGGGAGAGACCCGATGACGGGATTCGCTGAGAAATCGGAGAACTCCGAGAAATCGGCCTATCTGCAAACCTCCTATAAGCTAACTCCCGTTCTCGACCCCTATGCCTCCAAGGTCGATCTCAAAGAAACCACCGAGGGATGGTTTGTACCCTCGATGCCTGACCTCAACCAGCATAACCCCCATTTGATGCGTTATCTGATTCAGAACAGTATCTGGTGGATAGAGACCGTCGGCATCGACGGTATCCGCATGGACACCTATCCATACGCCTATGCCGATGCGATGGCACAATGGATGAAGGAGATTGACGAGGAATACCCCAATTTCAATACCGTTGGAGAGACCTGGGTCACCGAACCCGCCTATACTGCCGCTTGGCAAGCCAACTCTAAACTCTCAACTCTAAACTCTCACCTCAAAACCGTCATGGATTTCTCCTTCTTCGACAAGCTCAATCAAGCCAAGAATGAAGAGACGGATGCTTGGTGGAATGGTTTGAATCGTCTTTACAATTCTTTCTGTTATGACTACCTCTATCCGAACCCCTCGAGTGTGATGGCTTTCATTGAGAATCACGATACCGACAGGTTCTTGGGAAACGGCCGTGATACATTGGCTTTGAAGCAAGCCCTTGCTCTTTTGCTGACAGTAAACCGTATTCCGCAGCTCTATTATGGAACGGAAGTATTGATGAACGGCACGAAGGAAGTAACTGATGGCAATGTGCGTAAAGACTTCCCTGGCGGTTTTCTGGGAGACACGCATAATTGTTTTACAAAAGAAGGACGTTCTCAGGCCGAGCAGAGTATGTTCCAATGGCTTAGCAGATTACTCCACTGGCGACAGAATAATGAGGTCATCACCAAGGGCAGCATGATTCAGTTCATCCCCTTCAATGGCATTTATGTCATCGCCCGTCAGTATCAGGGACGTACGTCGCTTACCATCCTTAATGGCACCAGTAAGGCTGCCAAGATGGATGTGGGTCGTTATCAGGAGGTGATTGGCAAGGCCGGGAAGGTGAAGGATGTTTTGACGAATCGGTATTATGATTTGTCGAAGGATCTGGAGTTGAAGCCGCGGCAGAGTTTGGTTTTGGAGTTTTGAGGAGAGGATGATGAGGAAAAAGGCAAAGAAATAAGGGTTTATCGAATTTTTTTGTTATGGTATTATAGAACATAATTATTTTTTTATTATATTTGCAGCGTCAAAAATATTGAGAGATGCATCTCCGTGAAGTTAAAAATATGCTGCTCAGAGGCCTTATGACGGTCAGTCTGCTGCTGGTGTCGCTGGTTTGCGATGCCAAGATGAATCTGCCCGACTCTTTATTGTCCGTCATGAAGGCTTATACCTATTATATCGTTAGTCCGGATACTGCAGAGGCCATTTTGGAGACAGTTCGCGAGCGGAAGTTGGAGCCAGATTGGCGCATTGACTATGCCGAAGGTGACCTGAACCTCTACTTGCGCCAATACCTCAAGGCGAAGCCCCTTTACCAGCGTGTGAAAGACAATCCTGCCATCCGCGACAGTGTCTTTATGCAGCTTTCCGCAATGAAGCGCCTGATGGAGTGCTGTGATGCCCTTTATAATGAGGATGAGTTGATTGAGGCGACTCTTCTTCTGAGAAAGAGGGCATCTGCCTATGGTGAAAAAGCATTTGAGGCAGTGACGTACTTCGTTAGCGGCAAGTTGCATCACTATCATGGGAAGAAGGATCTGGGCTACAGCCATTGTATGGAGGCCGTGGAGATGATGAAGGCCTCGGACTTTCTTTACAAACACATCGAATTGCGAAATTTCTATGCAGAGTTGTTAAAGATGTACGCACGGGATGGGCGTTATGATGATGCCCTGCGCATGTCGCAGTTGCAGGAGGCTGAGGCTCTGCAGCCTTCGCCTGCCCTGATTGTGAAGGCCCCTGAGCGTGGACTCCGTCAAGTCTATGCCCTCAGGGCCAGTGTGCTTGCCGAGGCAGGACGGATGTCTGAGGCTGACCAGGCCTATGACGCTTGGTCGAAGACCACGATAAACAATGTCATCGACGACATGGATATTTTTAGCTACCTGCAGCTCAGTCATCATTATGACGAGGCGTTGGAAGTGCTTACCCATTATCGCGACTTTTTGCAGGAACGTGTAGATACATTGTCCTACCGTATGTTCTCCGTGATCAATAAAGAAGCGTTACTTTATCTAGAAATGGGCGAATACGAGAAGGCTGCCAATTATGGCTATAGGGCAGGAGAAATAGCTGAAGGTCTGTACCTGCGCTCTTCCGGCGTACAGATGCAGACCGCCTATGAACTGTTACAAGAGCAGTCCGCTTCTCAGAAGAAGACGATGTGGCTTGGTTTTTTAGTGGTTCTTGTCGCCGTTGTCGTTCTTCTGGCATTGGTCGTCCTCTATTATGTCCGTTATATCCGTCGTCGCAATGTCGAACTGCGTCATGTGCTCAACAGTCTTGATGCCTACCGTCGTGCCGTCATCAACGGCGAGCCTCTCACGTCGCCGGATGTTGTGGCTGCCATTGAAGAGTTACGTTCGGTACAACTTCCAGAAGACCTTCATTCAGAAGAAGAGGAGGCTCCCGACGATGAAGACCGCCGCCTTTTTGTCGAGATGGATACGCAGGTGACTCGCGACCGTCTCTTCCTCAAGCCAGGACTTGGTCGCGAAGATCTGATGCGTCTCATCGGTGTCGACAAGAATCGTTTCGGTAAGATGATGGGTAAATACTCCGATGCTTCCAACACCTCTGTCTATATCAATTCCAAGCGTGTGGAGTTTGGTGCCCGTTTGTTGTTGGAGCATCCTGAATACACGATTGCCACTGTGGCCACAGAATGTGGTATGAGTAATACTGTTACTTTCAATCGCATTTTCAAAGAGACTTATAACATGACACCGTCGGAGTATCGTGAGAAGATGGGTGGTATGTTGCAGACGGGTTCCCGATAAATCGTCTTTTTTTTGCCTCTCTTGCTCCATGTTTTAGGGGGGGGTAAATAATTTTCTTATTCAATCTGTTCGTCGCTTTTGGATAAAATGTTTCATAAGTGCCGTTTGCAAGTATTTGATTATAATGTTCTCTGACAAATTGTTATATGTATTTTAGGACAAATTATTATTTACATTTAGTATAATGGTTTGTCGTGTTTGTCAAATAATCATACCCAAATTAAGCTATTTTTGCAATTGAAATGAACCGAATAAGGACAAATCGTTACAATAAATAGACGAATTTTTCTAAAAAATAATTATGATTTCATTGTATATTTTATATAATATTCTTAATTTTGCAAAATAATTTGGTTGAAAAGTGAATACAAAAAGATACATAGTCATTTTCTTCGTCACGCTTTTTGCGTGTTTGAGTGTGGAACAGATGGGAGCACAGTCGTTAGCTCTGCGCACCAATCTACTCTATGACGCCACGCTTTCTCCTAACCTTGGGGCAGAAGTGCGACTAGATTCCACGTGGTCTGCCGGTATCAATGTCGGTTTTAATGCCTGGGATATTGACAAAGCCAAAAACAAGAAATGGCGTCACGTGCTTGTGTCGCCTAATGTCAGACGCTATTTCGGGCATAAGCGTGATAGCCTCTGTATTTATGGTTATAGGAACGGCTTATACAAAGTGCTGCGCGATTCCGTTGTGACGCGTCGTATGCAATATGTCGAGGGAAACATCATTTATTCTCACTTTAATGTGGGTAACACCCGCATCCCCTTTGGACTGTATAAGTCTGTTCGCGACCGTCGCTTGCAGGGTGACTTGCTGGCATTAGGCGGGAAATATGGTTATTCCTGGATTCTGGCCCGCGACTGGCGCATCGAGGCTGAGGCTGGTGTGGCCGTCGGCTATGCCTGGTTTAAGGAATATGATTGTGACCACTGCGGCACCTTCTATGGTAAGGGCGACCGCATCTTCCTCTTGCCCCAATTGGGGATCAACGTTGTATATTTAATAAACTAGTATAATTTAAACTTTCGAAAGTATGAAAAAGAATTTTGTTTATGCCATGATGAGTGCGATAGCACTATCTGGCGTAGTTAGTTTCTCCGCTTGTTCGTCAAGTGACGAGCTTGTTGACAATCCGAATTACGATTCGGAGAAGAATGCGGTGAAGACGCAGTTCACAATTTCTCTGCCTAACAGTGTTGCAAAAGTTACCCGTCAGTCAGCAGCTGTAGTCCAAGACGCCCAGGACATCACCTCTTTCCGTGGATTTGACAATATGGTGTTAATCCCTTATGGTTCAATTTCATCTGGAGATGTTAGTGGAAATCGCCTTACAACCACGAGCATTGTATTGAATCCGGCCTCTGGCGATGCTAATACACTTCCTGAAGCAGGGCTTGCTGCCACTAATAATTCTTATGTATATCAAGACGTGAGTATTCCTGTTGGAACGATGGGCTTTTTATTTTATGGAAAAGCTATCGATGAAACAGGAGGTAATTTTGTGAATGGTGCTCTGACTGCTACTCCTACTAATTTGACAGGAGAGAATACGACGTTCACTTTTTCTTTAGTACCAACAAAGGACGGTGATGGCACGGCTACGACTCTTCTTGGGTATATTAATGATATTGCTGGTACCACTGGATGGTGGAATTCAACTAATGCGGGTTTGAAAGAACTCTATGATAAGTTTGTAACCTTGAAAGCTGGCTCTACAACGTCTATCAGTGCTGCATTAGAAGATCTTTATGAGTCTTTAATGAATAATACAGACGATGTTTCAGTAGCAATTTGTTCTAAAATTAAGGCTAGTGGAACTACCTATACAGCAGGCAATGAAGAGGGTAAAAGAATTACTCTTGGCTCAACTATAGCAAATTATCCTGGAGCTATTAATCTTCCCGATGGAGCTGTAGGTTTGGTATGGACTACCGGAACGGCAACAGGACCTGAAACAGCAACGTGGGCGACGAGTTCTACAGCAGGCACTTGGAATACAGGTGGTAACTTCACTGCACTTGAAAATTACGTTTATCCTGCCTCTCTTTATTATAGGGCAAATAGTCCTGTAGTGGTTTCTACTTCTAAGCAATCCGATAAATATAGTGGCAAGGCATGGAGTGGCGACGGTAGTGTTCTAAGCTTATACACTAACGGAGGAACTGTTTTGTCAACCACACAGTCTGTTGCCATGGTTGAGCAGATACAGTATGCTGTTGCACAGTTGAAGTCACTTATTGGAATTGAAGCTACAACTTTAAAGGATAGGAAAGGTGATGAAATAAAAATTGGTGCAGGTACAACTGACGATGGTACGTTCAAGGTGACAGGCATCCTTATCGGTGGTCAGCAGAATGTAGACTGGCAGTTCCTGCCAATAACGTCCTCATCAGTTTATTACACAATTTATGATAAGGAGATACCTAATGCTTCTAATGCTGATGTAATTAGTGCTGCTTTATCAGGAACTTCACCTGCCTACTCTAATGGTGTACAAAATTACACCTTGGCTCTTGAAACCCCTGAAAACGCTGCAATAAGGGTTGCTATAGAGTTTGAGAATAATGCCAAAGACTTTATGGGTGTAGATGGTATGATAGCAAAGGGAACAAAGTTCTACTTAGTTGCAACTTTAAATCCTGCTTCTTCTGGTGGTAATTCTACTGACCCCCAATCCTCTGGCATCAATCAGGTTTTCAAGCAGGACTATGTTACAACAGCAATCTTTAAGATTGGTCAGAATCTTACCCCGAATACTGGAACAGAAGTTTATCCGAACGGCTTAGGGGCAGCTTACAATGTCATTCCAGACCTTCGTACTCCGAAGATGGAGCTTGGTCTTTCCGTTGATTTGAGATGGACGCCTGGATTGCAGTTTGAAATTACAATGTAAGTTAGTTCCTTTGTGAGGTAGGAACTGAAGATTGAAAGTTGAGGCTTGAGCGAATCATAGGTAGAATAGTTATGAGTGCCGCCATAGTGGCGGTGCTCATGGCTTGTTCTATGATTGACGAGGATCAGAGCGACTGCGGTGAGGAGGCGAAGATGGACTACGAGCTGGAGCTGATAACAAATATCACTACTGAGGTGGAGACGCAGCTGAATACTCAGACTGATCTTTCTCTCGCTGCCACCCTGAAAGATCATCTGGGTGATATTTTCTCTGACTTCGCCCACGATGTCAACCTTCTCTTCTACGGCATTGGGGGCGACTCGACTCTGATGTATCACGATGAGCACATCATGGACAACTCGGAGTCTAGCTACACACTCTACATTCCCCGAGAGAAATATATGCACCTTGCTGTGGCCAATATCGAGGATGACCCTGTGGTGCGATTGGAAGACATAGAGAGTTGTCATACGGCTGTGCTGCGACAGATTGAGGGTGACACCATCGAATCGCACAACACAGGTATCTTCACCGGTCGTCAGTTGATGGAGATGATAGAGGGTATCGATCAGACGTTTAATGTTAAGCTCTTTATGGCCAACTGCTCGGCAATGCTCGTGGTTGATCCTAATGGCCATGATATCAGTGGAATGCGTGTGTTTGCGACGGGTTTCGCGACGGCGTTCTTTATTGCCGATAGTGTCTATGAGTTTAAGACGCCCTCGCCGTTGATACGTGCCAAGCGCTTGGAGCCGGACGAGAATGGAATCGTGGGATTTGTTACTGTGAACTTCCCTTCTCGGGAACCGTCAACCCCTCAGATATCTCAGGCCAGACAGACGCGTACCATCATTGAGACGACAGAACCGTTTATTGCGCAACCTGGTGACGAGGTGTTGTGGGAGTTCCAGATTTTCCTGCCCCAGCCCGATGGTACTATTACGAAAACTGTTCTTGGTATCCGTGAACCCTTGCGGGCAGGACAGCTGAAGATAGTCAGGGTGAGAGTGGGTGATAATGGCGCCATTGAGTCCGAGGCCCCGGAAGTGGGTGTCAGTGTGACCCTCGACTGGAAACCCGGCGGTGTGTATAATCCAGAGTTATGAGTGTTGAATGAGTAGGTATATTATAATATTAAGCATCTGGTCGCTGATGGCGGTGGGCTGTAACAGCAACGATGAGCCAACTTTCGTTGCAGGACAGCCTGTCACGGTGAACTTTGCCTATACCTTCTCATCATCTGCTAATCCTTCTACAACGCGACAGGTTAGTGCTGCGGTTGAGCCGACAAATGATTATGGCTATCCTCAGCTCGAGTCGATGAAAATTATCACCACGACAGATGGCGTGCCTAGTAAATCGGAGTTCAGATGGGAAACGTACGTCAGCAAGACCAACCCTGAGGCCCGATTCTATTATACCAACTACTGTCAAATCAATACAGGCGTTGATGGATGCTTAGTGTATTGCAAGCCAGACAATCTCCCAAGTGGACAGGAAGTGTCGTACGGCGCCATCAATGAGTCCTTCCCCGTCTCCATCGCTACTGCTAGTGATATCGAAAATAATATCAGCTTCAGCCTCGTTCCTATATATAATGAGGTGGACATTAATAATGATAATAAATTGGTCATTCCTGAGGCTGCCTCCACATTGGCGGGTTATCTGACCGAGGTGGCGAATACCACCGGATGGAGTGATTCAGGAAATGCTGCTATACAGGAACTTCGACAGAAATTCCTCAATAAAGACAGCGATCTGCCAGGGTCGGCTGCCAGCGTGAAGGCTTGGTTAGGTGCCTTGGCGAAAGCGGCTGAAAGCATGAAAATAAATTATCCCGATCAGGAATCGTTGTTGGATGACATCAAAGAAGCCGCCAGGACTAAGGCAGATGCGATTTCCCTTACCTATCCGCGCAGCATCAATCTGCCAGACGGTGCAGCTGCTTTGCGATGGTTTAAGGAAGAAGGTAAAACAACCTATGCCTTCCAGCCCCGGATGAACACCACGCCAGACGACGATATTAATACTGTGTCGCGCTTTGCCTATCCTGCCTCGCTGTATTATTTCGTTAACAGTGGTATCAGCACCTCAATGGAAATGGTTGACTATGCCACGGTATATGACGAAAAAAATACATGGACGCAAGTCCTCGAGCAGTTTACCGCTGGTTCAAGAGTGGAGGGCACTACTCGTTCCGTTGCTTTGACCGATCCTGTGCAGTATGCCGTAGGCCAGTTGCAGGTGAATGTCGTGGCCAGCAGTGAGACGCTGAAAGATAATGATAATAATGATGTTGCCTTGGGTGCAAACAATTTTCTTCTGACAGGCATCATTGTTGGTGGACAGCGTCAGGTGGACTATGAGTTTAAGCAGACGGACAACTCTGATACCAACGTAAAATTCCTGTACGACAGTCAGGTGGAGTCGTGCACCCTTTCCACCACGTCGCAATTGGGATGCAAAACGCTTGTGCTGCAGAGCTATGATGGTGAGGATGTGGACATCGTGCTGGAGTTTGAGAACAACAATGAAAATCTGACCTTCACGGGTGTCAACGGCTGCTATGTCTATCCGCATACTCGTTTCTATCTGGTGGGCAAAATCCAGTGGACGCCTAAGCAGAACATGGTTGATGATAAAGACAAGCGTGTGTTCACCAAAGACCATATCACCACCGTAAATCTGACGGTGACCTCGCTGGAAAAGGCCTATAACCTGTTGCCCAGTTTGCTGACCGGACATTTGGAGTTGGGCATTGAAGTATCCGACTGGGTGGCAGCTACGCCGGAGGTCGTTATATTAAAATAAGAGAGATGAAGAGTGGCGTAAGATATATATTGATGGTTGTGACGCTGGTGCTCTGTGCATGCAGCGGTGGCAGTTCTGAGCCCGAGGCAGAGGTGAAGAAGCAGCCGACCATGCTCGATATATATGTCTACGCTCCAGATAAGCCAGTCATTACCCGTTCCGACAATGGCGACGTGGCTGCCGACAATGTCAATGAGAAGAAGATAAGCAGTCTGCATATTTGGGTGTTCCGCCATAGTGACGGTGTGCAGATGGGCTATCTCAATCCTGATATTAACAGTCTGAACACCAATGGCAATGCGAAGTACCAGATACTAATGCCCGAGGGATTTGTTACTGAAAAGCCTAATGTGGATGTCTATGTGATGGCAAATGTGACGAATGCGAATTGTGGACTCACAGCGCTTAACAAAAGTGTCAGCCGTAGCGATTTGGAGGGAATACTGATTGGCCATAAGGATGCGAGTGACTATTACGGTCTGACCACGCTTGTAAAAGAAGCTCCCGATGAGGGGCTGCCCATGTCGGGTGTGCTGAAAAACCAGCCCGTGTATGGCGAAGCCCCCGTGCTCCGAATTGGAACTTCCGAGCATATAGCAACGTTGCAGTTAGTGCGCGCCGTGTCGAAGATGCGCTTCATCTTCAGCAAGTTTGAAAATGACACCAGGGTATATACGTTGACCAGTGTCAGTCTTAACGGCAGCACGATGCCTAAGCAGGAATATCTTTTCCTGGACGGTGCCTATCCCACGTATCGGTTCAAGGTTGGCTCCGATTATGAGGCGGAAAGCACACTGATAGGGACTGTCAATGACAATGACATTAATGCTTGTGTTGACCCTTCAGAGTATGCTTATGTTAGCGGTGATGGTCAGGAATATGAAACTACAATCAATACAGCTTTTTCTGAAAGTAAAGTATCGGACCTCGGTCGCTTTTACCTCCGTGAGTCGGATAAGAAGCTGACGGGAAAGATTAACTATAAGGTAAAAGAAGTGGAAAATGAAGTGCCCAAGGAAGCGACCTTCAGCATGAAGACTGACGGTGACTTCAGCCGCAACCACACGTGGATTGTCTATGCCTACTTTATGAATGGAAATCTGCTGAACGTAAATATGGTGGATGTCAAGAGCTGGACACCCTATCCTGGCAGTCATGAGGTGTATAATTGGTAATGTGAACGAGACGATGAACTGGAAGAGATATCTGACATATTGGATGTGTGGAGGCCTGGTGACCGTCAGTCCCTTCTTGCTGCAAGGCTGTAGCCAGGACGCTGCGCCGTCAGAGCAGCAGGGAATGTCCATGCAGCTAAGCGGTGTCACCAGGGCCGGAAACTCTGAAACTGGAACCGAACCCGTGACGGATGCTCATATCCGTGTGTTCTTGGCAAACGGTAATGCGGTGACGGAAGGTCTTTTCACTTACAACAACCAAGGTGGATGGAACTCAACGGTAAAGGTTATAGCGGGCACCACCTATCATGTCTATGGCTATATGCCCTCTGATATTGCTGATAGTCATAGTGTTACCTCCAGCGGTACTGTCGCAACGATGACGTTGACCGGCATGAAAGCTGTCTCCGACCAGGATGTCTGTGTGCTGGTAGGTATTCAGCGCGTAACAAGCCCTACTGCGGAAAAGAATGTTGTTGAGGGCAACTATACATATGAAGCCGGTGAAGAGGGTACGAATTATGCCTACGTGCTGATGGACCACCTCTATGCATCTCTCAAGGCCAGCTTCAGCGTGAATGCAGACTATGATGCCTTGCGGCAGATCTATCTGAAGGAGGTGACATTCATATCTGGCTATAACAAGGTCAATGCTGTGATTACGTTTACGGACGATACAGACGGAAGCGGACTGACTAATGTGACGATGAACAAAGTCACACCGGCAACCGAAGGAACCAAAGGCTCTGCCACCACGACGCTGCCTAATAGCGATAGTGGCAAGATGGGAACCAAGTTGCCGATAGAAAACTCTGGCACGTACGATGTCCTGTTCTACTTCGCCCCGACTATTTTTGACAGTGTTGATGACGCGATGATCGTCAAAAGCACCTACGATGTCTATGACAGGAAAGGCAACCTGGTGCGCAGCGACTGCACGGCAGAGAACAAGCTGGTGTTCAGTGCGAAATTCGGATCAGACGTAATCATTGCCAGGGGTCTTCAGTATCAGTTGAAGATGACGGTGAACCCCACCTATTTATATATGCTGTCTGAGCCTGACTTGGACAACCCGACGGTGAGTGTTGAATGAGGAATGTTGAATTAGGAATGAGACGTGTTATCACCATATTGATAGTTGTACTCCTGAGCACGATTGTAGCACAGGGGCAGATTAGGATTGGTGGTAACGTATATGGTGGTGGTAACCATGCGGAGGTGAAAGGCAGCACGAAAGTCACTGTAAAGGCTGGTGATATAGGTGCAGTCCTTGATCCCAATGCTGAGCGTCCGTTGGAAGACCCTCAGGGTAAGGTGTTTGGCGGTGCCCGTATGGCTAATGTGGGCGGCAATACCTTTGTACACATCGATGGTAAAAGTGACCTTACGGGAGACCTTGCCACCAAATCCAACTATATCCTTATCAATCAGGTGTTTGGCGGTAATGATATTGCAGGTCAGATAGGTACTGCAGCAGCGGTGGGTGAAGAAATGCCTACAGAACTGACAGCTGTGAAAGCTGCGGATGACACAGACCCGAAGAAGAACGTAGTCGATGAAACTTTCAACAGCTATGTACGCGTTAGCACCAAGGCTACCAACGAATATTATACTGCTGAGGAGATTGCTGCAGCAGCGTCAGATCCGGAGAATGCAGCCTACGGCAAGACTACTGATGACGTGAAGCCGGACCCTAATGCCCGAAAGATATATATCGGTCAGCTCTTTGCCGGTGGTAATGGTGATTTCGATTATGTACAGACACCTGGCCCTGATGAAAATCAGGTGACGCATACTATCTATAACAGAAGTGATAAAGACCATATGATACCGCTTGCAGAAATGGTGACTGATGCGAGCGAAGTGGGCTTCCAGCTGCCAGAGTTGGACAAGACCTATCTGGAGGTTGTTGGTGGCTCTATCGTATATGCCTACGGTGGTGGTAACAATGCTACGGTAAAGGAGAAGACCATTATACACATTGATAACCCCAGTGCTGTGGTGAACCATATCTATGTGGATAAAGATACCTGGGCTGAAGACCCTACTGCTACAGCAGAAAGCAATACCATCAAAGACCTGCTCTGCACCGCCCGCTTCAAGGAGATGGGTATCAACACCGGCTTCTCAAAGCCTAGCAGTGGAGCCTACCAGGTGGGGCGTTTCTTCGGTGGTAACAATAAGGCGGAGATGCATATTCGTCCTACGTGGAACCTCTTGGCAGGAAAGGTGCGTAACCTCTACAGCGGTGGTAACCAAGGTAACATGACCTGTCCCGAGGGACTACTCCTTGAGATTCCTACTTACTCTACCCTCATTGTTGACAACCTCTATGGTGGTTGCCGTATGGCAGACGTGATGCCGACGGTGAACGGTGTCTATGTGCCTTGTACGAACTTGAAAGACAAGGACAAAGACGGTAATCTGCTTTATAAGTTCCCGGACGAGTTGTCTGCCCGTGTGCTTGTTCGTGGTGGCTATATACATAATATATATGGCGGTAACGACGTGACGGGTACGGTATATGGCGGTAATGCCCTCGGTATCTACACCACCGTTCACGGCGACGTATATGGTGGTGGAAACGGATCCTATCCTTATACCGACAATGATCACACCTATAAGGATGATGACGTCTATGGCGATTTCCTTTATAGTACTGATGGCTATAGTTCTTCTATAGAAGCATTGAACGCTTTCCGTCCCAATGCCGAACAGGTGTCTATCCGTCTGAAGGGTACCGATGCTGATCATCCCACCATCATCAAGGGTTCTGTATTCGTAGGTGGTAACTGTGCCTCGCTGGACACCAAGAAGGATGACCCAATGGTAGAGTTGAAGATTGGTTCTCACGTATGGGTTGACAAGGTCTTTCTGGGTAACAATGGTGAGGGCATGATAGACGAGGGCACCCTTCAGCACTATGCGGGTGTCTATCCAGGGGCGGCTGGTTTCAGTTCAATAAATTATATGAAAACTGACGCCTCCGCATTTGCCAACTATATGGATGGTGTGACGATGAATTTGCAGCCCTCTATCGTGTTTGACAGCAAAGCCAACGGCGACCCTGATGATTATATCGACTATACGAGTAAGATAGGCTCTTTCTATTGCGGTGGTAATGTGGGTAGTATGGCTATTGCCGGCAAGAACACCTACAAGGTGGACCGTGGCCTCGTCATCTTCGAGAAGTTTGTAGCCGGTTGTAACAATGCCGATGTGCCGGAAGGCGACTATAATGCGGCCTACGAGGGAGGTATCTTAGGTGCTCAGAACGAACGTGGTGGCGCATCAGACGAATACTATACCGACAACGGAACAGCAACAGGCAAGATTAAAGACCGTATCGAGTTGAATCTCGACAATGTGGTGATTGAGCCCCATCGATGGAACGATACGTTTGAGCCTATTACTGCCGCTGATATTGAGGAAGGCAAACTGAAGGCTGGCCAGGAGTATTACACCACTAACCTGCGCTTGAGCAGATTCATTGCAGACGGCACAGAGCCCGCTTCCACTACTGCCACTGACAAGTATTATAAGCTGACGGTGAAAGGTAATCAACTAGACTGGAACACCGCCATGTGGAGTACGGATGAGGATGACTTCATGAGTACTGGAACAGGTGGAACGGGTACTGGAACAGATGGTACTGGAACCGCGAACGACGAGAAGCGTCGTCTGTTGGGTGGTAACGTCTATGGCGGCTGCTACAACAGCGGTCACGTGAACGGTAATGTGGTCATCAATATCAACCAAGATCTGACTAAGCGTGATGTAGTTTTTGCGGAAGCCGACAGCGATGATCCATATCAGGTTAAAGATGGTGGTGAGCGCCGTTCTGGTGTGCTCCGCGAGGCTCAGGGTGATGATGTGCAGGCTGTTGCCATGACAGTGTTTGGTGCTGGTTATGGTGAGGAAACCGAGATTTGGGGCAGTACTACCGTCAACCTGAACAACGGCTATACTTTCCAAATCTTCGGAGGTGGTGAGGAAGGTGTTGTCGGTAAGAAAAACACTTCAGGTGAGTATGTCTATAATGCCGCCTACAGCAGTACCGTCAATATGAAAGGTGCGAATGCCGGATACTCCGAGAAGGAGAGCGGTCTACCGCTGGCTGAAACCGAGTATATCTATGGTGGCGGTAGCGAGGGCGACGTCCTTGGCGATACGTACGTCTATCTGGGTAATGGTCGTGTGTATGATGCCTTCGGAGGTGCCAGCAATGCCGACATCTATGGAGGTACGGAGGTTTATATCGGTCATAATGGCGGCTTCCCCTGGATTCGTGATAACGTCTATGGCGGTAACGACTTTGGTGGAAACATCAAGGGCAAGAGAAACCACACCACTGCCATTACAAAGGATGCTTTCGATGCAAGTATGCTGCAATCGTCCACCTATGTGAAGTATGTTCAGGGACGTGTCGACAGTATCTTCGGTGGTTGTTATGGCAGTTACCCCTATGCCGACCCTATCTTCAAAGACTATACCTATTCTACAGGTGAAGCGAATATTCCTACAGGAAAGAGCGCAGGTTCTCCTCGTCTCGATGAGAACAATGAGCCAGTATTCTCTTTCCCCCATATGGAATACAACTCTTTCGTCCACTTCACACCTGAAGAGAACGGTAACAACAAGGTGGGCTTTATCTTCGGTGGTAGTGACGGTTTCCCAGGACATGTGGAGTTGAACAATACCATGCAGAAAGAGTGCTATGTGCACGTCCATGATAGTAAGACCAAGGATGCCAACCGCTTTGCCAATGTCGATATCTATGGAGGTGGTGCCTTTGCCGGAACAGGAATATTGGGCGACTCTCCTGAAAACACCTACTACGGTGCAGGCCGTACCGCTATCGACCTGTATGGCGGCAGCTTCCACAACGTCTATGGCGGCTGTAACCAGGAAGGTCTGGTGGGCTATACCCGTGTCAACGTGCCTTCCGGTTCTACTGTCAAGGTCAATGCCCTCTTTGGTGGTGGTAAGGGTTATTCCACCGATTTGATTGCGGAAACGCCGGCACTTGCTGCCCGCTACTGTGACCACTATGTGACCTGTATTGACTATCAGAGTGAGGATGCTATTGTGAATGATGCCATCTATGGCGGCAACGAAAACTGCCGCATTTCAGCTGATACCTATATTAATATAGGAGCACCGGTGATGCAGAGTAGCGGCTATCAGGCCACTATCTATGGTGCCGGCTATGGCAAGAAGACCGTTTCTGGACGTACCAACGTCTTTATGAACAACAACTCGAATGCCTATAAGGTGTTTGGTGGCGGACGCGATGGTAATGCCTTTAACTACGTATCGCTACAGCAGTGGCTTACTAATCAGCTCACTGCAGCTGGAACAGCAGAAGGAGATATGAGCTCTAAGTTATCTGAATATAATCATCTCCTGCTCAATTTCGGTACCTATCTTGCTGCTAATCCCATTACTCTGCCTGACAAGACCGGAACATATGCTAACAATATGGGTGAATACGACGGTACTTACATCAACGACCTAATACCGACGACTGAAAAGCCAACGCCCACCTTCCACCAGACCAATGTCCATATCATGAACGGTGGTAATGTGAGTGGCTACGCTTACGGTGGCGGTTTTGGTACCGATGCAGTGGTAGCCGGTAGCACCTATATCGAGCTAAAGGGTGGTAATGTGGATAGAGATATCTATGGCGGTGGTCAGGGAGGTCCAGTGTTCGACGAATTCGGACTGGGTACTAACGTATTTACCGCTACTACCAACGTTTATGTCGAGGGTGGTATGGCCCGTAACGTCTATGGTGGCGGTTATCTGGGTCATGTGGGTAAGCACTGCAAGACCGTTAACAATGCAATTGTGGAGGCAGCCATTCACGATTCGAATGAGAATGATATTCCTGCTGTGGCTAATGTGACCATTGGTAAGGTGGACGGAACCAGTTTCTACAATGGTATTCCTTCCATAACACGTAATGTCTATGGCGGTGGTGAGGGTGGCTCCGTCTATGGTACTGCCAACCTGACCATCAACAATGGTTATATAGGCTATCGCTATAAGAATACGGCCGCATCAGGTGCTCCCGTCTATGAATACGTCGAAGAACTGGACGACCAGAAGCCTAACGACATTGAACTGGCTGGTAATGCCTTTGGCGGTGGTTATGTGGTGAATAGCTATGTGGACAAAACTAATGTGGAGATGTATGGCGGTACCATTCGCGGCAGCCTCTATGGTGGTGGTGAGGTAGGTCCTATCGGACGAGGAACCATCAGGTATGCCAACTCCGCTCCCTATAATACTAATGGTTTGCCGAACGGCAATGCCCGTATTTATAAAGCCGGTAAGTCCCACGTGAAGATGTACAACGGTCTGGTTAAACGCAACGTCTTCGGAGGTGGTCGCGGTAAGGACAGCTGGGGCGGTGACGGTACGATGTTTATGGATGAGGACCTGAAACCTACATTGGACCTCCAGTGTAAGGGGTTCGTCTTCGGACAGACCGAGGTAGATATCTTTGGCGGTGAGGTCGGTACCGACGAGGGCATGGCCCAAGGCTATGGCAACGTCTTTGGCGGAGGCGACGAGGGTTCGGTATATAGTGCATTGGAAATCAATGGAACCCTGCACATTGGCAACAAGAATGGTGAACGCTACAAGGACGACACCCAAGGCTATTACTTCTTATACAACGGTACAAGTTACATTGTGAAAGATAACGGCGAATATACCTTCACTGAAGACTGTAAGGTGCTCATAGAGCCTTGGTTGCAGGTGAAGAATACCTCTATATCATACGATCCGGACGGAGACGGACCTGAAAACAGCAAGACCTACAAAGTCGGTGATTATATTCCCACCAGCTATCTGAATACGCTGAAGGCGAAAGTTGGAGAAAACTGGCCTTCGGAATGGGCTAACCTGGATGTAGGAACGGCAACCGACAACGGTTTCAAGGAGCGTGGTGTCATCATCCATAATGCCGTGTTTGCCGGTGGTAATATTGCCTCTGGTAGTAGTACAATGTATGCCAATGAGAAGACGGTGTTCGGTAATGCCACGGCATCTGTCCATGACGTCTATAACCGTGACTTCATCACGATAGGCACGGGTCATACTGGTGGTCTTTATGGCGATGGCAACCTGACGTTTGTCGATGGCTACCGTGAGTTGAATATCACCAACTACGGCTCAGACTACTACCATATTGCCAGATCGCTGTCCTATCAGGACTATCTGCAACTTCCCAAACGTGAGCAGGACTACTATGAGGTGAAGTACACGTGTATTGCGACTCAAGGATGTACAGACAGGGATGGAACCACCTATAAGAAAGACGCTTCCTTGCCAAAGGATGAGCTCATAGCCCTGTTCACCAAGGATGATGGTACTTCGGTTATGAATAATGCAGACGGTTCGCTTGTGACAGAAGGATCTGGCGGTACTGCTGTTCTTACAGGTGTTACGATAGGTCAGTTGGAGCCCAACCCTGTCATCTGGAGGCAGGACGGTGTGGTTTCTACTTATGCTGGTCGTATCATGAACACCATCCAGCGTGCTGACCTCTGTGGTGTGTTTGGCAGTCGTATGGTGATGAAGGGAGCTCGTGACCGTGTGCCCGAGACGGTGGACTATACCAACTATACCATCAACCGTGTACGCGAGGTATCGCTGAACAAAAAGGATTCGCCCGCTGGCGATACTGATGATGACAACAAGATGCATGGTAATTACTTCGGAATCTATAGTATTGTGAACTATCTTGGTTCGCTGACCAGCGACGTCGACTTCCAGTCCGTACGTACCACAAAGGCTGGTGGCGATTTGGCAGCAGATAATACAACCACCTTTGAACAATGGAAGGAGGCCCATAAGACCGACCGCAAGCGCAACAACGGTAACTGCCACAACCAGATGGCTCTGGCTTCCGGTGTCTATCTGGAGTTGACAAGTGAAGAGAAGACGGGTAAGACTGTCGATACAAAAGAGTGGGGCTTGATTACGGGTGTTGTTGAGCTCGACCTGATTAATGTACAGGCAGGTATTGGTGGTGGCTTCGTCTATGCCAAGAATGAGCATGGCTATCGTACGTTATCAGGTAGGAAGACCACCACGCTGACCAAGCTGAACGAGGGTGCCGTTACCCAATGGGACTTCAATTATGACACCACAGATGAGGCTTGGACTACTGGAACCACAGGTAAGAAGGAGTGGGAGACCTCTGGTAACTTCATTCACAGTTCGCAGACCATTATCGACGACTGCTATAACGTGAGCAATCGCTATCTCGGTGAAGGAGCGGTAAAAGCCCATTACTGGTTTATCAGCGGACAGGTATATGTCTATGACCAGTATATCTCTGCCTACACCGGTTCGCCCAATGCCTTCAGCGAGACGGTAGAGATTCCTATTACCATCAATGCTGCCTCTAATGGTACGATGACGTTGGTCGATGTAAAGCCTAACCTCTACGCCTTCTATTCTTCTTATACCAATAGCTCGACATTTAGCAAGTTGGGAGGCGACAAGAAGTTGGTGATCAACGACGTGACCTATCAGCTGAACGATCCTATCAGCTATTGGGATTGGAACAAGTTGCCACAGTCAGAGAAGAACCTGTTTGTGGAGAAAACCTACATCCTAAAGGATAGTTGTTATATTAACAGCCAGTACTATCCTGCCGGCTATGTGATGTCGTCTTCAGAGTACACAGAACTTAAGGGCCATGCTGTAGACCATGAGGTTGACGGAAAGACAGTGAAGGCAGTCAAGAAGGCGACAAAGAATGCCGCTGGCGATCCAGTCGTGGAAAAAGACAAAGACAATCAAGATGTGTATGTGGCATTTACCGATGCCTTCCGCTTGTCTAACAACATAAGCCATAATAAGGGTTATATTCTGACCTATAATGTGAATAACCCCACGGTATGGGATAAGTGGTACACACAGATTCAGGATGATCCCAATGATGTTCTCGTGAAGAACCAGACCGGTGGTAATGGCTTTGAGGACGGTCCTACCTATTATCCGACAGAAAGTGGTCTGTACGGACAGCAGCGTTACGCAAAGAACGACATCATTCCGCAGAAGACCTATACTGATTATACTAGTGCTTTGACACAGCTTAGTCAGAGTCCAACAGGACAGGCCACCTTTACCGGTGCGCATCTGGTGACATCGGAATGTACTTCCGGTGGTATTCACTACTATCCTGGTGCTGCTGTATCTGCTGCGATTAGCGGATACACTTCACCCGCCTACGTCTGCACCAGCACTATCAAACTCTCTGATGCTGAGTATATCTACATCAACGAGTTGATGACGGAATCTCAGAAGACGACCTACTATAATAGGTTTAATAAGGAAGGAGCCACTGATGCAGAGAAATTGTTAGCCGCTGATATCGATAAATTTATCGTACCTGCTTACATCTGTACAGGTGCAGGTCTCTATGGCGGTAACTACTATCTGTCCAACAAGAACTACCGTGCCCTGGAGGCCTGGAGTTCTATGTCGGAGACCGACCGTCAAAGCTTCGAGTTCAACTACGATGCCCTTGACCTGCTCGTCGACTCAACCTATAGTAGAACAAAGAGTATGAAGTATCAGTATGATGGCAAGGGCTTCAAGACAGCTGAAGAGGCCGCAACTAATCCCGCCACCTATTCACTGAAGACTCCTATCGACTATAAGGCAACCTACAACGGTGCAAACGACACCCAAGAACATAACGGTATCACACGCACCAATGGCGTGGAATACACCCGTGTACAATATGAGAGCCTGCCTAACGAGCAGCGCCACTATGCACCTATCCTTGTCACGGCTGCCGGCACCATCTATGTGGTGAAGACTGACTTTGTGCATGTGGAGACGCCATACGCTGCGGGAACTATCATCAGTAGCGAGGAGTTTGGCAGACTGACAGGAGATGAAAAGACGAACGTAACAGCACTCACCTTTACTGCAAGCGACTTCAGTGGTACCGGCACCACCTACTACTATTGTCGAGAAGAATATAAGATTGGTGAAAAGGGTGAAGGCGTTACGCCAGCTGTTGTAACAGGCATTACCGGTGCTAGCGGCGGTATTGTAGAGAGAACTGACGGTAACTGGGTTACGGCAGGTACTATTATCAATGCTGAATCAAATGGTGATAATAAGGGTTATGCTGATCTGCCTAACTACCAGAAGAACTTCACCATCCATGGCGTATCGCCTACAGAGACCAGTACGCTGTATGTAGGTCGCAATGCCGACATCAACGACCTCTCTACGGAGAAGATTATCACCGTTATCTACAAGTACGACTACGAGGAGAGCGATGCCGACGGCATGCACATCACGCCTGTCAGCGAACGCCACGTGGTGAACATCCATATTAAGTTCAAGAGCGGTGTACCCGTCGTAGAGGATATTCAGGAGCCTAGTATCGTATTGCCGGGAACCTCACTGACCATGCGTGTACCTAACGTGACGGAAGGCGCCTATGATGTCTTGGGCGGCGGTTGGGAGCTGTTTGATACTCCTGCTAATGCTGAGAGCCATACCAATGGTGTTGACTATAAGATGTTGAACGACTCGCTCTACTGGTATCAGGATGGTTACTATCTGGCCTACTATGCCAAGACGTATCTGGGCAAGACCTATTCGAACCACGTACCTGTCCATGTGGCTAACTACCATGACCTGAAGAAGGTGATGGACGACAAGAAGCACCACTTGCACGTGGACTACGACCGCAGCCTGTTGAAGCGCGACTCTAAGATTTACATCAACGACTATAGCAGCCATTCACAGAACGGCCTTGACCTGTTCAAGAACTTCTATGATCTAAGTCTGCTGACCAATCCGTCAACAGATTCTAAAACCGGTCTTATCAACAGCGGTTCATTCATAGGTCATAAGCCGCTGAATACGAATGAGACGAATGGTGTGAAGGCAGGTCACAACCTGCAGTTCATCCTGCGCACGGACCTGACTCATGAGGATAATCCTGCAGTAGCAAATGAGTGGACATCCATTGCATCCGGAGAAAACGACCCATGCTTCAACGGTACACTGCATGGTGACGGTCACACTATCAGCGGTCTGGACAACTCGCTGTTCGGTAAGCTTTGCGGTAGCGTCTATAACCTCGGTGTGACAGGTTCGTTCACTAGTGCCGGTGTGGCAGATAGCGGTGACGGCTATGTGGAGAGCTGTTGGATCAACACAACTGGAACGCCTAACGGCAACGCCTATGCTGTCTTTGGCGATCCCACAGATTCAGAAACCCACACGAAGCAGATTGTGAACAGCTATTACCAAGCCACGAAGAATTATAAGACCGATGCAAACAGTCATGGTCTCGCCACACCGATGACCGATCAAGCCTTCTATAATGGTGAGGTGGCTTACAACTTGAACAACTTCTACCTGTACAAGCGCTATAGCGACAAGCAGGTAAGTGCTGGGGTAGGATACAAGTACTGGAAGCCGGGAGAGACTACGCCGCAGACAGGCCATTATGCAAACCATGCAGACTTCTGTTCTTCTGGTTATGGTACCATCAAGTATGTTGAGGAGCGCTTCGCTGATGGTGACTTCCGTTATGCCGGCGGTACTATCCCCACGGAGACTGACGAGCGCCTGTATACCGACACGGAGGACAACAATAAGGAGAAGTTCTTCCCCATCTGGCCGGACGACTACATCTTCTTCGGACAGAGGCTGACCTACGGCTGGGCAGTGGAAGCACATCAGGATGTGCCTACAGCCATCGTGAAGAGCAATGGACGCTTGTCGCAGCTGGCAGATGCCAACCGCGTCTATCGTGCACCTGCCTACTACGGCAGCAGCACGATGGGTGTTGCCCACTTCAACCCACAGGTTTATCTGGCTCAGAAGGAGAAGAATGGCAGCAGAGACGCTTATCCTGGTATGACGGCTATTGACTTTGCAGGACATAATGACACGCATAATGAGGCTAATGGGGCTAATATGCCTTATGAGTTGGGCTTGAATGCAGCTGGTAAGTTCTACGCACCGCTGCTCGACGATGGCGGCCTGATTGGTATCACCAACTACGACGAGACCCAGAACCTGCTGGTCTATGCACCTGCAGAGACGGCAGCGAGCGAGGGCAGCTATGCCAACAAGGCAACCTACGATGTGCTGACCAGTTATTTCCAGGAGCCCCAATACAGCGACTATTACTCTGCAGATAATTATCGCACGGTTGCAGATGCCAGCTCTGTCACTTCGTCCATATACGGTCACCTTGTTCTGGATGGAAAGATAGCCAAGAGCGACCATCTGCTGGTAGATAAGCAGGACTTCAACTGTCCTATCGCCTATAAGTTCGACAACAGCCACCGTATGTGGTACCAGCGTAAGCCTGAGGACCAAGAATTTGTAGACCATACGAAGGGTTGGCAGGGTATCAGTATCCCATTCACTGCAGAACTGGTAACCACCAATGAAAAGGGTGAGATTACCCACTTCTACGAGGGTAGTGCAACGAGTGCGAACAGTGACAGCAAGATTGGTCACGAATACTGGTTGCGTGAGCTGAACGACCTTACAGAGGAAACTGTTACTATCAACAATACGCCTACTCTGGTAGCCAAGGGCTCCTTCCTCTATCCAAAGAACTCGACAGGCAGCAAGAATTACACCAACACCTTCTTGTGGGATTACTACTACAAGAATACTGAGCTTCATGACCAGAAGGATAGGAATAGCGACATCTACCAGACCTATTATAATAGCAGTCACAACTATTCGGGCTACCCGTTGTTGGCTGCTGCAACGCCGTATATCATTGGATTCCCGGGTCAGACCTACTACGAGTTCGACCTCAGCGGTAACTTCAAAGCAGATAATACGAGTGTCAGCATCCCGGAGCTGGGCAAGCAGCTTGTCACCTTCGCTTCTAACACCGGTATTACAATTGAGGTGAGCGATGACGAGAATAAAGATGTTACGAAGACATTGGAAGGCACTAACAAGAATTTCACCTTCACCTTCCATCGCAACTACCGTACTCAGAATCTGGGCACGTCAGCTTATACGCTGAATCCGGATGGTAGCCGCTATGATAAGGTAACGGACGAGGGTGGCTCTGCTGTCAGTGGTGGCGCCACGAGCATCCCATTCCGTCCATATTTCACTGCTTCGTCCGTCGCCAAGTCGGCAGGAGCCAGACAGATGATGCCTGAATATATCTACTTTGGCGGTGACTTTAATGGTCTGGAGGAAGAAACGACGACTATTCTCAACGGTGGTTTGGAGATTTATGCGAAGAATCATAAGATTATCACCACATCGCACCTCAAGTCGCCTGTGACCATCACCATTGTCAATGTTTCAGGCATCACGTATGCTAACTATGTGCTGCAACCTGGTGAGACACAAGAGACACGTGTCCAAAACTCTGGCGTTTACATAGTGAACAGAAAGAAACTGCTTGTCAGATAAAGATGACCACGAATAAAACGAATAAAGAAGATATATAGATATGACACGAATTATGCATGTTAACGATAAGTTTACAGACATTTATTCATACATTAAGAATATATTATTCCTGATGGTGCTGCTGACCGTCGGGGCAACCAGTACGTGGGCTGATGGTTTTTCGGGAACGTATTATATCGCAAATGAGACAAATCATGGCGATGCCGATAAGAGCACGCACTGGTATTTGGTGCCGGGAGCGGATCCGCATGCTTCTCACTATGCTGATGCTTATTTTAGCGACGAGTATTGCAACAAATCAGGTAAAGGTGATTATAAAACAAGCTATGGTGACCCTGAAAAGCCTTTCCTTACCACCTATCAGACCAATCAGGACTTGAATTCTATCTGGATATTAGAACCAGTAACCGGCGAGAGTGGTAATTATTACATTAAACATGCTAAGACGGGTAAGTATATTGTCTATGAACCACCTTATAAAGATGCAATACACCGTAAGTCAATGCACCTTGAAAGTACAGAGACTCCTGGAGAAAATGCCAAGTTTACCATCACCGGTAGCAGCCTGAGCGGTCCTATCAATATCAACCCTAAAAGTGTCACTTCCGGTAATATGTACTTCAACCCTGCTGTAGGTGTTGGTAACCGAGCTCAATACTATGGTACGGGAGATTACTTTCACGAAGGTATGATAGGACTTTATAGTGGTAAAAACGATAAGTCTCAATGGTATCTCGAGAAAACCGCAATTCCACCTACTATCACATACGATGAAGAAACTGGCAATGCAACAATAACCTATGTGGATGGTACTACGGTTCATTATGAATTTGATGGTACTGAGCCAACGGGTAGCAGCACAACATATTCAGCCCCAGTTTCTATGGCTGGTCATACTAGCATCAAGGCTATTGCCATCGACGATCAAAATACCATATCGAGTGTTGTTACGCTGACTTTAAAAGAATATACCTATCATATATTTAACAGGGCAGGAACGGTCGCCATTCAGCATACAAAAAAACAGGCTGTTGGCAAAACTTTAACGAATACTTATACCAGTATTCCTGCTGCTATCCGTAGCCCATATTTGGAAGATGAGGAGGTGACATTTTATAATAATTCAGATAAAGCCGAAGAACATATCATTCATGAAACTCCATCAACAGGTACAGACATCTATGTAACCTATACTAAAGATCATCTTTCGGAGAGATTCCTGCATTTGAACGGTGCCCGTGCATTGAATATCACGATAAACGAAGAGTATATCTACGATAGCGGAACTGCTGGTAATGGTTCCTTGAGTCATACCTCTTCAAATACTGATTTAGCGACTACGCCCTATCTGTGGTACTTAAGTGGCGAAGACCCTTACGCCATAGAGATTAAGAATGCCGGAACGAATAACTATTTAGGATATACCACTCCGTCAACACTCTTATTAGAAGGCTCACAGACTAAGAAGTTTATTCTCATGTCGGGTAGTGCTGCTGGTGATGGCGCTAACTACGAGCAAATGGAGCTGATGGCCGCTACGGGCGATGTCAACTATTACCGCGTAGGGCGTACGGGCGACGCCTTCAGTATCAGCACCACTGCTACAGGCGACGCCTCGCTTCAGGTTTGTGCCTACCCTAACAGTGCGGAGGTTACATACCATCTGATTGACAAGGCTGGTAAGATATTGAAGTCCATTACCAGCAAATCTGAGTCTGTGCAACTGCCCAATGATTGGCAGAGTCCGCTGGTATCGACCTATCATTATTGGAAATTGAGTGCTTTCGATGTTGAGGACAACGTCTATACCCTCAAAGCGAACCCTGCAGAGTCTGACAAAGTCAATAATATCACAGACGCGACAGACTTGAACATCTATGTTACTTATGATGTAAACGATAATTTTAATTTTGCCACTACTGAGGACGGCAAAACTGGTTCTACCTATAGACTACAATTCATCCATGGTGAGAGTTTTAATCAGGAGAACGGAAAAGATGCTGTATCGACTACAGCCCAGAAGGCGGTCTATCCCTATTTCTGTGGTGATGGTATGTTCTTTGTGTATGGCGATGAGCAGTGGAGAACGCAGTTGAACTCCGGTGCCAGTACGCGTTCACGATGGCTATGGTTTGTGGTGAGCCCTACCAGTGACCCATACCATGTGAAGATTATGAGTAACCAGTTAAATGCTAAACCTATTAATACTGGCCGTGGTTATTTCCGTACATTCTCTGTGACCTACAAGG
>JAEEGF011941111.1_pt1 | contig 44065 bp, 38 predicted proteins | sample 9134171 | NCBI WGS metagenome assembly JAEEGF01 (sample SAMN16246542, study PRJNA631951) | gut metagenome | biome: gut microbiome; feature: rumen; material: AP-attached | host: Bos | place: Iran: Karaj | collected 2018-10 | reverse complement strand
ACCAACTGCGCTACATCCCGATTGCTTGAAAGCGGCTGCAAAGGTACGGACTTTTTTCGAAATACGTGCAAGAAAAGCGATAAAATTTCAGAAATACTGGAAAATTATCGCTTTTCTTGGTGTTGCTGACTATTTAAAATGTTTCTTGAACTGCTTGAATTCATCGCAACGTGACACGTAGTCAGCTGGTGTGCGACTGGTCTCAAACTCTGAGAGTGTCTTGAATGCAGCAAACTGCAAGGTCTCAGAATCTGGCACGAGGTCGTACTTGCAGGTCTCGCTGTTCCATTTCTCCTTGTACCAGTATTCCTTGTAGAGCTCGCCGTAGCAGAGGGCGAAGAGGGCGCGTTCCTTCAGGGCGGCGTCCTGGCTCAAGCTGGCTTTCTGCAATAGTCCGACGGCTTTCTGTGCGAGGTCGGCTTCACCGTCGCGCTGTTCATCGGCAGAACTCTTCCAATTACGCATCAGCCACCAGCAGTCACCACGGAAATGGGCCTGGGCATAGCGTACGGCGAGGGCGTAGCAACGCTTGGCGAGCGCATCGCCGCTAAGTATGTTCTGTTCACCCTCCATCTTCTGCATCTCCTGGGCGAAGGCGAGTTTCGGATTGCTGTTGAGCTGCCATTTCGTGTCGCTGTATTCGACGTCGCGCTTCAGGAACTGGCGCTTGAGCCAAGGTTCTGTCTGCCAACTGCGATTGGCAACGTAGACGGCATAGCCCTGACTCTCGTAGAACGACTTGGGGATGTCCTTCAGCCATTTGACGGCATTGTCCCATTGGCAGAGGCGCATGTATTTGGTGCCGATCAGATCCTCAAGCTCGTAGGCATTGGGCTTGGCATGAGCCTTGAGGTAACGGTCGAGGTTGTTCTCTGCGGGGGTGTTGACGTAATAGAGGTATTTCTGCAACTTCTCCACCTGCATGGTGTCGGTATACAGGTCGTAGACATAGCTTCCACAGGTCTTGTGGAGGGCGAGCAGACGGGATGGCTGGGCGGCATAGTGCTTGCTGAGGGCCTGATGGAGCACGCGTTCGCGGACATAGTTGTAGTCCTTGTTCTCCTCCAGCCATTGCAGTTCGTCTGTGAGATAGTTGTCGAAGGCCTCGCTGTCCTTGGCCTGGTCGGCGGTCATGTAGAGCATGAGCGAACGGGTGCAGTTCTTCATCAGCTCTGTGCCGTTGAGTTTTGCAGCAGCAATAATGTCGGAGGTAGCCTGACGCTTGTCGCCGAACATGAACTCTATCCAGGCTTGGGCTGCCTGCCACATCATGGGTACCTCGGTCTTGCCTTCCTTGACGACCTGCTTGCAGAAGTCACGCATGTCGAGGGCTTCCTTTTTGCTGATGTCGCGGATGAAGAGCTTGCCGCCAAACATACCCTCGTAGCGGATGGCGTCGTCGGCCTCCTGGGCGTTGTTCACGAAGTCCTGCAGCAGGAAGGGCAGCACCTTCGCATTCGGATTGCTGAGGTACTCCTGACGGATGGCAGCGAAGGAGCGCTTCTTATAGTATTGCGTCATCAGGCTGTTGTAGTCGCCCATCTCTGCGAAGAGCTCTCCGGCCTCGGCTGAGCGGCCTGTCTTATAAAGGGCGCCGGCGTAGATGTTCTTCATCATGTCCTTGTAGACGGTTTCGATGTATTGGCTGGCGGTCTCCTCCCAAAAGGTGACGTTCTCCTGATGCTTAGCCAAGAGCATGTTGCACCGCATGTAGAGCAGGGCGTGCTGGGAACGGAGCTTCGACTTGGTCTTGCCGAGGGCATAGGTGCGGACGCTCTGCAGGGTCTTGTTGCGGGCAGCGAGTTCTTCCTTCGTAGGATATTCCCACCGCTCGTCGCTGACGCTATGGGCGCAGTCGAGATACTTCTGGAGGTTCTGCACGTAGCTCACCATCAGGGCGTCGCCCTTCTTCTGGGCGAAGTCGATCACCTCGTCGGCATTGAACCAATACCAGTCGTCTGGCCCTTTGCCTAAGTAGGCTTTCCAGTTGTTGGTGCAGACTTGCTGAACACGGTCGCTGAACTCTTGACTGTCGTAGATGCGGAACAGGTAATAGTTCGAGGTCCAGCCTCCAGCGCAGGCCAGCATAGGCAGAACCATTGCCGCCAACAGATTAGTGATGATAAATCTCTTCATAAGTCTCTGGTTTATATCTGTTAATGTTTTCTTTGTCTAAATGATAGGTGATGACGGATTGGCTCAGGTCCTGCCGTTCCTGTTCCACTATGTGTTTCACCTGTAGGACTTCCGAGGCATCTGCTGTATGCTCAATCTCCACACCGCTGATGATGCGCAACCAGCTGAACACTGGATAGGCAGCAGCCAAGGGCAAGGGATAGTCGTCGAGGTATCGCAGATAGGGCGCCACATCCCGTTGGTCGAGGATGGGGTTGCGCTCCGTGAACTTCTGCGGGTCGCCCGTATTGTAGAGCATCAGCGCCCCGTAGTCCACAGGCGGTGCCTCCATCGACAGCTGGTGAAGGCGGATGGTCGTCGACAATGTTCTGCCCCAGGCATTCTTTACTTCCCTGAGGAAGTCATAGTACACCTTCATATTTCGGGCCGTATAGTCGTGGTCGATCTGTATCTCCTTGACGCCGCTGATGTCGTTGGTCTCGTTCATCTGCTGGATTCGCTTCACGAGTTTCTCCGCCATGTCCTTATGCGGCTTCTGCAGACAGTCAATGGTGATATAGACCGTTGGGATCATCTCAATGCCGGCAGGCAATGTATCGCTGAAAGTAATCGTCGCATTGGGCATCGGCTCTCCTCTCTCATCCATCACCACATCGAAGTAGCGGCAGTACACCTTATTTATATTATAGGTCTTGAGGAATGTCCGTTCCGTAGAGTCGAGCCTCAGATCCGTTCGCCAGTAGTACACGGCGTTGCCCTCGTCCAACTCCATCCGCTCCCTGCAGCCTGCCATCAGCAGACACAGCAGCAGACATATCCAAATGACAGACAGTTTCTTTTCAAACATTGATCAATTTTAATGATTTCGGCCACAAAGGTACGAAGAAAATCACAGACTACCTAATATCCCGTCGATTTTTTATGCTTTTGGACTGACAGACATTACGGAGGAAACTGACAGGAAACTCGGAGGAAACCGATGCTTAAGACCGTTTAAACCGTCCGTCGACTCCAGTCAACGCATTAATCCACTTAAGTCGACGAACGAATTGGCTGGAGTCAACGAATGAGTTGACTTTATGTCAACAAACATGAAAACTACTGTCAGACGCGTTTCTGCCTTACAGAAGCTCAGGCAGTTGGAAGAGCTTGTTACTGTTGGAACCTTTGATGAGGATGTAGAAGCCTTGGGGGCAGTCGGCAGTGATGGCGGCTTTCACCTCTTCGACATCGTGGAACTTACGGAAGGGGCAGGGGATGTCGCGGAAGTTGTCGCCCACGAGCCACACGTCATCGTAGCCGGAAGACTCCAGACGATCCACTAATAAGCGATGCTCTTTGTCGCTCTCTTCACCCAGTTCGCCCATCTGTCCGAGGATGGCCATTTTATGTTCGGCCTCGATGAGGCTGAAGTTGTCGAGGGCAGCGTGCATAGAAGTGGGATTGGCGTTGTAGGCATCGACGATAAGGTGGTTTTTTTCTGTGACGGTCATCTGCGAACGGTTGTTCGAGGGGACGTATTCTTCCAACGCTGCACAAATCTTCTTGCGGTCTACGCCGAAGTTGATGCCTACGGCGATGGCGGCCAGAAGGTTGTCGATATTATAGGAGCCGATGAGCTGGGTCTGCACTTTGTGCCACTTGGTGCTGCGACCTTCCTCTTCGAGCACCATCAGCGGCTCGCGCCAACGGAACTTCAAGAAGGGATTGCACTCGATGACCTCGCCAGAGATGCAGCTGTACCAGTTGTCAGGATCGGTGGAGTAGGGCGACATCCAGATATCTTCGTCGTCGCCAATCTGGTTCATCAGGTGCTCGTTGTCGGCATTGATGAAGATGAGACTGTCCTTGCGGCTGCGAAGAAAGTCGTATAGCTCGCATTTGGTCCTGATGACACCCTCGAAGGATCCGAAGCCCTGCAAATGGGCTCGGCCTACGTTGGTGATCAGACCACAAGTGGGTTCTGCTGTCTCTACGAGTGTCTTGATGTCACCAGGATGGCTGGCGCCCATCTCGATAACGGCTATCTCGTGCTCTTTCGTCAGACGGAAGAGGGTTTTGGGCACACCTACGTCGTTGTTGAAGTTGCCCTGGGTATAGAGCACATTGTATTTCTGTGAGAGCACGGCTGCCACGAGTTCCTTGGTGGTCGTCTTGCCGTTGGTGCCTGTGATGCCGATGACGGGGATGTCGAACTGACGGCGATGCTCGCGGGCCAGGTCCTTGAAGGTCTGAAGACAGTCCTCGACGAAAATGAATCTTGACGACAACTCGGACAACTTGGACAACTCTTTTTCCTCAGGCGATGAACTGTCGCCTAATGTTGTCTTGGTTGTCGTAAATAAATCCTTGTCGTCTACTATTGCGTATGCACAGCCTTTTTCAAGGGCTTGGAGGGCGAATTTGTTGCCGTCGAACGTCTCGCCTTTGAGGGCGAGGAAGATGCTTCCTTCAGGACAGTCACGACTATCGGTCGTGATGCACGGATGTTGCTGATAGAGCTCGTAGAGTTTCTTAATATCCATAAACGTTACTATTTTTGTGCAAAATTACAAAATAATTATGAATTATGAATTATGAATTATGAATTATTTTGTATCTTTGTAGCCGAATATGGATTATACAATCAATATACATGGCAGATTGATGGATCTCAGCCAGCCTCAGGTGATGGGAATCCTGAATGTCACGCCCGACTCTTTCTATGCTGCCAGTCGCAGGCAGACGGAGCAGGAGATAGCCGAACGATCCAGTCAGATTGTGGCCGAGGGGGGAACGATCATTGATGTCGGAGCCTGTTCTACGCGTCCCGGAGCTCAGGAAGTGTCTGAGGCGGAGGAGATGGAACGGCTGCGCTTTGGCCTGAACATCGTGCGGCGGGAACATCCAGACAGTGTGATCTCCGTTGATACTTTCCGCCCTGACGTGGCCCGCATGGCTGTGGAAGAGTTCGGAGCAGGCATCATCAATGATGTCACAGAGGGAAGTGCAGTCAATTGCAATAATTATGTGGACGGAGAACCCGATATGAGGATGTTTAGGATGGTTTCGCGCTTGCGCGTACCTTATATATTAATGTCTGTCCAGCCGACTCTCAGGGATATGCTCTTGTCGTTTGCCGAGAAGGTGCAGCAACTGCGTGACCTCGGTGCGAAGGATATTATCCTCGATCCGGGCTTCGGCTTCGGCAAGACCTTGGAGCAGAACTTTCAGATTATGAACGAGCTGGATAAGTTGCAGGTGATAGGCCTGCCTGTGTTAGCAGGTGTATCCCGGAAGTCTATGATTTACAAGCTGCTTGGGAGTACGCCTGACGAATCTCTTAATAGTACGACGGTCTTGAATACGCTCGCCTTGATGAAGGGCGCCTCCATCTTAAGAGTACACGATGTGAAGGAAGCCGTTGAGTGTTGCAAGATAGTGAATCAATTAAATCGTAAATAGTAAATCGTAAATAAGAAGGTGCTGTTCGAATTTGGAATCAAAGACGTCATCGACATCCTGCTTGTCGCCCTGATGCTCTACTACATCTACCGGCTGATGCGAGACTCACGTTCGCTGAATGTGTTTAACGGCATCATGGTGTTTGTCGTCACGTGGCTTTTCGTGTCGCAGGTGTTGCAGATGCGTCTGCTAGGTTCCATACTCGACAAGCTGGTCAGCGTCGGAGTCATTGCGCTCATTGTGCTCTTCCAGGATGATATCCGTAAGTTCCTCTATAATCTTGGCGCTCACCGTCGCATGAAGGCGCTCGTCCGTTTCTTCTCGTCGTCGAAAGGAAAGGATAAGGTCAAGAAAGAAGTGAAGGAGACGATTATGCCGATCGTGATGGCGGCGATGAATATGAGCAAAGGCAAGGTGGGCGCACTCATTGTGCTTGAGCGTGCTGTGCCGTTGGACGATGTCGTGGTGACTGGTGATCTTATTGATGCGGCCATCAACCAACGGCTGATAGAGAACATCTTCTTTAAGAACTCTCCCCTGCATGACGGCGCCGTCGTCGTTGCCAATAAGCGTCTGAAGGCTGCGGGGTGTATCTTGCCAGTAAGTCATAACCTCGACATTCCCAAGGAGTTAGGCCTGCGTCACCGGGCGGCGATGGGTATCTCCCAGGAGAGTGATGCTGTGGCTGTTGTGGTGTCAGAAGAGACGGGAGGCATCTCCATAGCAGTTAATGGCGCGTTCCATCTTCGCCTCTCGGCAGAAGAACTGGAAAGTATTCTTACGGAGGAATTAGAGTAGTATCGTAAAGGTTTTCACTTAAATTTCTGAAAAAACGAACGTCAATCTTATAATATTTGGAATTTTTTTATTAACTTTGCAAACTACAAGATAAACTGAAATTAAAAAATAGCGAACTATGGATTTATTAAGTCAAATTGTAGCGCGTGCTAAGTCTAACAAGCAGCGCATCGTGCTCCCCGAGGCAGAGGAGGAGCGTACACTTCGTGCAGCCGACAAGGCTCTGGCTGACGACATCGCAGACATCGTCCTGATTGGTAATCCCAGTGAGATTTTCAGACTCGCTAAGGAGTGGCGACTGAATCATGTAGACAAGGCTACCATCATCGACCCAGAAAACAATCCGAAAGCAGAGGAATATGCTCAGAAACTGGAGGAACTTCGTCGGAAGAAGGGTATGACCATCGAGCAGGCCCGTGAGCTGATGAAGAACCCTCTTTATCTGGGTTGTATGATCATCAAGACCGAAGGTGCTGACGGACAGATTTCTGGTGCTCTCTCAACGACGGGTGACACCCTGCGTCCCGCTCTTCAGATTATCAAGTGCGCTCCTGGTATCTCCTGTGTAAGTGGCGGTTTGCTTCTGATTACCAAACAGCCCCAGTTCGGTGAGAATGGTGTGTTGGTGATTGGCGACGTGGCTGTGACACCGATGCCCGACGCTAACCAGCTGGCTCAGATTGCTGTTTGTACGGCCCAGACCGCTAAGTCGGTGGCTGGCTTCGCAGAGCCCAGAGTGGCTATGCTGAGCTTCTCGACGAAAGGCAGTGCTACCCATGAGGTGGTGGATAAGGTGATAGAGGCAACGAATATCGTCAAGAAAATGGATCCCGAGTTGAAGGTTGATGGTGAACTTCAGGCCGATGCCGCTCTGGTGCCCTCTGTCGGTGCCAAGAAAGCTCCCGGCTCAAAAATCGCTGGTAATGCCAACGTGCTGATATTCCCGAACCTGGAGGTAGGAAACATCGGTTATAAGCTCGTGCAGCGTTTAGGTGACGCCATTGCCATTGGCCCAATCCTGCAGGGTATTGCCCGCCCGGTAAATGACTTGAGCCGCGGTTGTTCAGTCGATGACATCTATTATATGATTGCCATTACGGCTTGTCAGGCTATGGATGCTAAAAAGTAAGGCTATGAAGATATTAGTTTTGAATTGTGGTTCGTCCTCTATTAAGTATGCTCTGTACAATATGGACGACAAGAGCGTGATGACCAGTGGCGGTGCAGAGCGTGTTGGTCTCGACGGTTCTTTTGTGAAAGTGAAGCTGGCTAATGGTGAGAAGAAGCAGATTATGCACGACATTCCTGAGCATACCGAGGGCGTGAAGTTCATCTTCTCTTTGCTGACAGACCCTGAGATTGGTGTCATCAAGAGTCTTGATGAGATTGATGCCGTTGGCCATCGTATGGTGCATGGCGGTGAGAAGTTCAATAAGTCCGTGATTCTTACTGACGAGGTGCTGAAGGCTTTCGAGGAGTGCTCCGACTTGGCTCCTCTTCATAATCCTGCTAACCTGAAGGGTGTGAATGCTGTGAAGGAACTGATGCCAGGCCTGCCTCAGGTAGGTGTGTTTGATACAGCCTTCCACCAGACTATGCCGCCAAAGGCGTTTATGTATGCCATTCCTTATGAACTGTATGAGAAGTACGGCATCCGCCGTTATGGATTCCACGGTACCAGCCATCGCTATGTGTCGCAGCGAGCCTGTGAGTTCCTCGGTATCCCGGCTGAGGGCACGAAGATGGTGACCTGTCACGTGGGTAATGGTGGTTCTATCGCTGCTGTGGTTGACGGCAAGTGTATTGACACTTCGATGGGTCTGACTCCGTTGGAGGGGCTGGTGATGGGTACCCGTGCAGGTGATATTGATGGTGGCGCAGTGACCTTCATCGAGAAGAAGCTTGGACTTGATGCAGACGGGATGTCGAATCTGCTCAATAAGAAGAGCGGTGTAGCTGGTCTGACAGGTGGCTCTTCTGATATGCGCGATGTGGAGAACGCTGCTAAGGAGGGCGATTCTCGTGCCCAGTTGGCTCAGGATATGTATTTCTACCGCATTAAGAAGTATATCGGTGCCTATGCGGCTGCTATGGGTGGACTCGATGTCGTCGTATTCACGGCTGGTGTTGGTGAGAATCAGATTGGCATGCGTTCTGAGGTCTGCAAGAACATGGAGTTCCTCGGTATCAAGTTCGACGATGAGAAGAACAAAGTGCGTGGTGAGGAAGCAATCATCTCTGCCGATGATTCCAAGGTCAAAGTCGTCGTCATCCCTACCGACGAGGAATTGATGATTGCTACTGATACGATGAATCTGTTGTAAACAGATAATGTATTTAGATATTTAGAAGGCGGTCAGAAATGGCTGCCTTTTTGCTTGTTTGACATACTTTTATCAATAAAAAGTGCGAATTAACAAAAAAAATCGTAAAAAGAATTTAAATATCAGATAAAAGTGTTACCTTTGCACCCTATTATCGTTATAATTTGCAACATTATAATATAGTTGATATGAAGAATTTTGCGTTTGTTGTATTTATTATGGCTTGTCTTGTGTCCTGTAAGACAGATTTGTCCGATATTGAAAAGCGTATTACTGAAGTGGAAAAGCAGGGACAGACACTAGATAGTAAGACGAAACAACTCATGGATGAGAGCCAACGCCTTTCCGATGCCGTTAAGGAACTTCAGAAGAAAAGTGAAGAACTTGTTCGAGAGAGTGAACGACTTGAGCAAGAGAGTGAGGAACTTGAGAAGGCAAGCCAGGAACTTAAGGACTCACTTACAAGCCTTAGGAATAAAAGCTTAGATTTGGCGGCAGAGCTCTTAGCCTTGCAAGAAGAAGGTAGGGTTTTATCTGATTCCTTGGACATCCTTGATGCAAAGAACGAATTGCTTGTGGAGGAGTGGAATGCACTCCAGGAACTGATAGACCAGACACAGAGGACGATAGAGGAGTTGAACGAAATAATCAATCAGACGTATCCGAAGTTGTTGCACATGGAGTTTTTGGCCTCAGAGAATCCTTTGCAACTGGTTGAGGATGCTGAGTGTGTAATAGTCGGTGATAGTGCCGTTGAGTGTAGAGTCCTGAATTTAATGAGTGCAAAAACACTCATCCCACGATTCAACTTTACTGGTGATTACGTGACGATTGATGGTAAGGAGGCTATAAGTAGCAGGACGGCATTTGACTTTTCCAAAACGCGCGTTCTTGTTGTTCATTCCGGGGAAAAGACCAAGGAGTACACTGTTACCGTCAGTGCTTATACAGGCCTTCCCACTTTGTGGGCAGAGACAAATGGTCGTTCGTTAAAGGATGCCAATTATTATTATAAAGGTACTTTCAGTATAGTGGATAATATAGGTTATGAGGGTAAAGGGAGCCTTCCTGAAACAGCAGCTAGGATTATGGCCCAGGCCCCCCTTCGTTACTACACGAAGAAGGCTGACAATACAGGTGTAACAGAGTGGGGTAAGAATGATTACAGATTGACATTCTCCAGCGCAGTCTCATTGTTGGACATGCCTTCACATACGGACTGGAAATTGAATCCCAATGTGTATGATATTACGATGCTGCATAATCAGACAGCTTTCTTGATGAGCCAAATGAGTAAGCTTGATTACACACCTCGTTTCCGCTATGTGGACATGATGTTTAATGGGCGCTATTATGGCACTTATATGTTGGGAGAATATCTCACCGTCGGGACAAAGAGAGTTAATGTTGGTGATGACGGGTTTATCCTGAGTATAGGTTCTAACACATCTGGTTCGACGTTCAAAACAGGACACCTTGAGCAGCCTGTAAGCATCTTATATCCTACTTCAAAACCGACATCGGTTGTGAATTATATTGCGAATGTTGTAAAGGAAGCAGAAAGTGTGCTTTTCTCTTCAAATTTTGCTGATTCTCATGGATGGCGAGACTATATGGACGAGAACTCTTTTGTTGATTGGTATCTGATTAATGAGATTGCCAAAAATCAAAGTGGCGCATTTAAGTCCAATTGTATCATGAACTACAAACGTGGCGGAAAGTTAAAGATGGGACCGGTGTGGGATTTCGAGAAAGCATTCGGCGATGCTGGTTCAACAAAGGCTACTGGATTTGTTGTCAAAAATGTCAATTGGTATAAACGCCTGTTCAAAGATCCTGCTTTTGTGGCTAAGGTGAAGGAGCGTTTCGACTATTATTTTAATCATCAGGAGGATATTGTTAAGAGTATTAATGAAAATGCGCAGTATCTTAAATATGCGATTCAGGAAGATAACACGAAATGGGATACATTTACGTCTTATAAGTCTTCTGATGCCGATACTTGGGTGTTATATCAGGGTCAGGTAAGCAGCATGAAGAGCTGGCTTACTGAGCGAATGAATTGGCTTAAGGTACAGTTTGATGCAATGTAAAAAGATGTTTAATCATGAAGGAGAGTATGAAAAGGATACTGTTCATAGCTTTTGTGCTTCTGGGCTTTGTAGCTTGTAAGGAAGATCTTTCGGAATACTTTGACCGTCTTCAGCAGCGTGAGACAAAGAATAAGGGTATTGAAGATGATAATGCCGCTTTGGAAGCCCGAAATGCTAATCAGAAAATCCAAAATGCTAATGTGGAAGCAGAGAATGAAGCTCAGGCACTCCGCAATGAAGAAAGAGAGAGATGGAATGCTGAGCAGATACTGAGAAATGCCGAACAGGGAATTCTGAACGACTCTATGTCTTATGTGCTTGACTCATTGTTGAGAGAGAGGGATTTGGTCTTGGATCAGAGAACAGATCTTAATGGTCAAATAGAGGGACAGGAACAAATCAATGCGGACCAGGCTCAACGCAATGAGCAGCTTCGATTAATGTGGGAGGCTCTTCAGCAAAGACTTGACAGTCTGGAGAGGATTCTTGAAGAACGTGTGGAACCGAAACTTCTCACAATGGAGTTTGTGACGGCTGACAATAAATCGCTGAAAGAGAATGTTAAATGTAAGATTGTCGGCGACAGTATCATCGAGTGTTGGCTGCCAGGAACGACAAATGATAAGTTACTGAAGCCCAGATTTACCTATGAAGGTACGATGGTGGTTATCGACGGCTTTGAAGCAGAGAGCGGTAAGACTAAGATAGATTTCACAAGACCTCGTACGGTTGTTGTCGCTACTTCCCGCAAAAACCAGTATTACACGATTTATGTTCATTCCTTTACAGGACTTCCAATGATGTCTATTACAACAGATGGTCTTAAGGAAGTCACTTCAAAGGATTATTATATTAGGGCCAAGATGGTGTTGAGGGAAGATGTGAGGACTCGCGCTGCAGGTGATGTGGTAGAGGCAAGGGTAAACATAAAGGGGCGAGGTAACTCCAGCTGGAAAAATGCCAAGAAACCTTTCAGTCTGAAATTCGATGAAAAGATTTCATTGTTGGACATGCACAAGGATAAGTCCTGGGTACTGATTCCCAACTATAGTGACAAATCTATGCTGCGCAATAGTCTGGCTTTCTACATGAGTAGCATCAGCAATCTTGATTATACGCCAGAGAGCCATTTCATCGATTTTACCTTTAATGGCAAATACTGGGGAACTTATCTGCTTTGTGAGAAACTGGAGATCGCCAAGCACCGGGTGAATGTCGGGGATGACGGTTTTTTGTTTGAGATAGACAGCCGGGCTCCAGGCGAATCAGATTCCCGCTATTTCTCAGTGTCTCATATGGAGAATGTGGTTAGTATTAAAGATCCTGATGTGGAGTATTCAGATGCTAACTTTAAATATGCGAAAGATTTTGTAAAAAAAGCTGATGAAGCGTTGTTCAGCAGTAACTTCACCAACCCTTCAACAGGGTGGCAGGCGTATATTGACATGGATTCTTTCGTCGACTGGTATCTGATTCAGGAAATAGGCAAGAATCTGGATGGAAATTTCGACACCAGTTGTTTTATGCATCTTGCCCGTGGTGGGAAATTGAAGATGGGACCGATGTGGGATATGGATGTTGCTTTTGGAAATATTGACCAGGCAAATCAATCATGTTATCGTCCTACAGGATATTATATTAAGTATGTGCAGTGGTATGCTCGTTTGTTTAAAGATCCTGCTTTCGTAAAAAGGGTAAAAGAGCGTTTCAATTATTTCTATCGTCGTCAGAATGACATCCTGGCCAATATCAATGCCGATGCGCAGTATCTGAGGTACTCTGCCCAGGAGAACGATGATGTGTGGCATCTGCTGAATGTGTGGACTTGGTCCAACCACAACATCTGGGGTAGTTATCAGAATGAGGTCCAGGATTTGAAAACATGGTTTGTCACCCGTATGGACTGGCTCAAGAGTCAGTTTGATAGTATGTAAAGAGAATATACATTAACATTATATAAACAGGGTCAGCAATGCTGGCCCTGTTCATTATATGACAGTCTTATAGAGTGTGCTTGGATTATGGCGCCCTTTGAGAACATCCATGATCTCCTCTTCTGTGGAGAGGTTGAAGTCACCTGGGATGGTGTTTTTGAGGGTAGCGGCAGCCAAAGAGTAGTTCAGCTGCATTTGCTTATCGTCAGGGAAAAGGTTGATGGCATGGAGCCAACCGCCCATGAAGGCATCACCCACACCGACAGGATCCACTACGTCGGGTATATCGATGATGGGTGCCTGCAACAACATCCCTTCTGTCCATAGCAGGGCTGTGAGGGTGTGATGACTCGATGATACGATATTGCGCATACCCATCATCCAGTGCTTCAGACGGGGATACTGGGCGTGAAGTTCGTCGAACCATTCGCCGTATTCCTTCATCTGCATCTCGAAGTTGGAGTCCACTGCCGTGAAAGGGGGCTGCGGATGCTGGCTCAGCCAGTCAAACTCAATAGCATCACCGAACATCATATCACAACGGGAGAGCATCTTGCTGAGTGTCTCGCGGGGATTGGCACCTTCATATTTCCACAGATTTTTGCGATAGTTGATGTCGAAACAGATGATGATGCCCAACTCGTCGGCGATGTCAAGAGCCTCGAACGTGGCATTTGCAGCCTGTTGCGAGATGGCTGCCGTGATGCCTGACACGTGGAAGAACTTGCAGTCTTTCAGTATCTCCCGCCAGGGAATCATGCCTGGCTTCAAGTCGTAGTAGGCGGAGTTGGCACGGTCGTAGATGACCTTGGCGGCACGCATGCCGGCGGCAGGCTCGAAATAATAGGTGCCGATACGCTGTCCGCCATAGAGCACTTGGTTGGTATTCACACCTAATTGTGCCAGGTTCATGGCTCCGGCATGTCCTACGGGAGTATCTGGCAGACGGGTGATATAAGTCACATTCTCTCCCTGTGTGGCTAGTGATACTGCTACGTTGGCCTCACTGCCCCCATACTTACTGGTGAATGTGTCACCCTGTGTCAGTCGCAGGTGTTCGTTTTTTGAGAAACGGAGAAGCAATTCTCCGAATGTTACAATCTTATGTCTGTTCATATCTGTTTTTGTGATATTACGGTTTGCTTTCACCCTCAATGTACTGTGACATCAATAGATGGTCGCCGTCGTAGACGATATAGGTGAAATGACTGATCCAGTCGCCGAGGATAATCATCCGCGCCTTCTTTGTCAGTTGCAGATCCAACTCGATATGCCGATGTCCGTAGATGAAATAGTCGACATTGGAGTGATACTGGATATATTTCTTCGTGTAGAGCACGAGGTGTTCGCGCTGATCTCCCATATAGGCCGGCTCTTCGCCGTTAGGACGTTTCATGCGGGAATGCTTTGCCCAATTCAGTCCGAGCCACATGCCCCAACGAGGATGTATGGCGGAGTAGAGAAACTGGCAAAAGGGAGAATGGAAGATGCTTCGGATGAATTTGAACGACTTGCTGGGATCGCCAAGTCCATCGCCGTGGGCCAGGAAGAACATCTTGCAGTAGATCTCCGTCGTTTCAGGCTGTTTGTGCAGGATGACACCACACTCCTTCTCCAGATAGTCGTAGGCCCAAATATCGTGGTTGCCTGTGAAATAATGTATTTCGACACCCATGTCTGTCAGTTCAGAGATCTTCCCTAAGAAGCGTGTGAAGCCTTTGGGCACCACGTATTTGTATTCATACCAGAAGTCGAACATGTCGCCCAACAGATAGATGGCGGCTGCCTTCTCCTTGATACTGTCGAGAAATCGCACAAGCCTACGCTCCTGCATCCTCTGATGAGGTATGGCCAGCGAACCAAGGTGGGCATCGGAGAGGAAATATATATTTTTCATAATCCGTGAAAATCCGTGTTAATCTATGGCTTTAATCGAATCCCAGTTCAACCCTTGCTTCCTCGCTCATCATCGACTGGTCCCAGGCAGGCTCGAAGACGAGACTTACATTCGTCGACTTCACGCCCTCGACGCTCTCCACCTTCGTGCGAACATCTTCTAATATATAGTCGGCGGCAGGGCAATTGGGGGCCGTAAAGGTCATCTCCAGTTCCACGGTGTGGTCTTCCAGCACGTCAATCTTATAGATCATTCCCAGGTCGTAGATGTTGACGGGAATTTCCGGGTCGTAGACGGTCTTCAGCACATCCACGATCCGCTCTTCTATCTGTGTCTTCTCTTCTTGTGTCATAATCGCTGCAAAGGTAGCAATTTTCTTTGTATTAAAATCAAAATATTGATTATTTTTTTCTTTTTACCCTTATGTTTGTTTATCATAGCTCCCTAAAAATAAGATAGAATGTTTGTCAGTCTCACTTTTTATTTGTAACTTTGCAGCGTGGAATATTAATTATTAACTGATAAGTCTCTAAAAAATATTAGCAATGAGAAAGTTAGTTATGTTAGTCGTTTTGATGCTCCTGTGCTTTGCTGAAACGGGTATGTCTAAAGAGGTGTCTCTTCAAGAGGTAAAGAATGCGGGTCTTCCTATATTAACCATAACAACGGTAAACGGGGAGGTACCAACTTATGAGAGAGCTGATCCGCCAAAAGGCTGTATTGGCTTAAGTATAAAAAATGCAACCAAGGTGCCGGCACGGATGACCATATCTGTTGATGGCAAAGTGGTGTACGACAGTGGTGATTACGAGAAAGATAAAAGTGGTTTAACCATAAAAGTGCGTGGAAATACCAGTGCATATGCATATAAAAGGCCATTTAAATTGAAACTCCAGAAAAAGGCTGATTTGCTGCGTCGTGGTGATAAGAAGTTCAATGACAAGGACTGGGCACTCATCAAAGACGAGAAATTACGTTCAAAGATGGGATTGAAGGTAAATGAACTGTTGGGAATGCAATGGACTCCTTCTTATGAGTACGTCAACCTTGTGTTTAATGGGGAGTACCATGGCGTTTATATGCTTGTTGAGACCGTGGAGCGTAATGTTGGCTGTAGATTGAATGTCGCAGAGACAGGTTTCGTATTCGAATTTGACCCTTATTGGTGGAACGAAGATAAGTACATCCCTTCTACACTAACTAAAACCATGCAATATACTTATAAGTATCCTGACAGCGAAAAAGTTACAGAAGAACAACAAACATATATGACAGGACTTGTGTCCCAATTTGAAACATCTATTAGTACAGGAACCTATACAAAGTATATTGATGTTAATTCGTTTGCCGCTTGGATGCTTGGCCATGATCTTCTGGGTTGTAATGATGGAGCGGGCACAAATGTGTTTCTTACTAAATATGATAATTCAACCGATACCAAGATAATGATGGCTAATCTTTGGGATTTCGATTCTGCTCTTTCTACGAAAAGGACTGAAAAATGGGACGGCGCGCATGATAATAAGATTTTCGGCACATTATTTAAAAGTACCAATCAGACGTTTGTCCGTACATACAAAAGGAGATGGGACGAATTAAAGTCAACGTTGTTTAGTCAAATTGATGAATATTTAACTGATTATGCCAATTCCGCGGAATGCACAGCACTAACTCAATCATTAATACTTGATAGTAGGAGATGGAATAATACAACCATATCTGTCATGTCGGAGATAGAATATACCAGGCAGTGGTTTGCTTCGAGAAAAGATTGGCTTGAAAAAAACATCCATAGCCTAAAAGGTTATAAGAAATTGGGTGATGTCAACGATGACGATAAGGCTGATGAGAAGGACCTCAAGGCCATTGTAAGTTTCATCATGGGTGACATTCCTGATGATTTTAATGAGTATGCTGCCGATGTTAATGGCGATGGTGAGGTGAACGTGCGCGACGTTGTGACATTTACCAGCAAATATGTGAAATAGTCCGAAATACAGCCAAAGTTATGGAAGTAAATGCTATATAATCCCTTGTTCGCGGAAGGAGTAATACTTCCCATCGGTGACGATGACGTGGTCCAGGAAATGGATGTTCATCACTTCGCAGGCGCGGTTTAGGCTCCTTGTCAGTATCTCATCGGCCTTACTGGGGGCGAGATTGCCTGAGGGGTGGTTGTGGCAGACGGCGAGGATGGTGCAGTTGGCGAGGACAGCCTCCTTCATAATGATACGGATGTCGACGGCTGTTTCTGTGATACCTCCATGCGAGATGCGAACTTTCTTGATGAGACGGTAGTGTTGGTTCAGCAACAGTGCCCAAAACTCCTCGACGTCAAGATCCTGCATAACGGGATGCATGTGGTTATAGATGCGGGTAGCTGTTCCCAAGTCTGGCCTTTCTTCGGGTGTCTCTGCCTGGCGACGCTTGCCTAGTTCGCAGGCGGCAAGGATGGTGATGGCCTTTGCCTCGCCGATGCCTGTGTATTTGCAAAGTTCACGGATGGTCATCTTCCCAAGTGTATTCAGGTTGTTATTACAGTCGGCGAGGATGTGTTTCATGAGGTCGACGGCGCTCTCCTTTGTGGAGCCGGAGCCGATAAGAATTGCCAACAACTCGGCATTACTTAGCGCTTCTGTTCCGAGACTTGCCATTTTCTCGCGAGGGCGGTCTTCTTGTGCCCATTGATTGATGTTGAGTTTCTCCATAGTGTTTCATTTAAGTTTTAAAGGGTTATTAACTATTTGTAGAACGTCTTTTCGAATGCTTGAAATTCGTCTTGTTTCAATATACATCGTTTCCACCACGATTCGATAAATCCGAGACCGTAGCCCATCAGTTGGACGAATGCCGCAGGGACGGAGAGAATACCCACCCGTAGACTTTGGTTCTTGGCGGTCGAGTCGACGCAGATCAGCAGACTATATAATAAGATAGGTATCCAGGGGGCGAAGCACATCCAGTAGAACTGGTCGCGATCGACGTAGTGCATCAGTGCCCGTCCAACGGCAGAGATGAGTATCAGGGCTATGACGCCTATGGTGAAGACCGTTGGCAACAGGTGGACAAGCTTCATTGTGCCCGGATGGCGCTTCTCAAGATTGATGCGGGCGATGCCGCTGTTGTACACCTGACGGAAGAACTTCTTGAAGTCCGTGCGCCGTTTGTGCCACACCCAGGCATTTGGGAAGAGCCTCGGACGATAGCCTGCCTCTACAATGCGGTAGGAGAAATCGATATCCTCGCCAAAGCGCATCTTCGCAAAGCCGCCTAACTGCAGATACACATCCTGGCGTATGCCCATATTAAACGAACGAGGATAGAACTTGTCGAGTTTGGCCTTTCCGCCTCGGATGCCGCCAGTGGTGAAGAATGAGGTCATCGAATAGCTGATGGCTTTCTGTACGGGGGTGAAAGATGGATGGGAGGCATCAGGCCCGCCAAAGGCAACGATTTCTTCTATCGTGGATGACAAAGTCTTGTCAATGGCCTCCACATAGCCTTTTGGCAGTACGACATCACTGTCTACTATAATAATGTATTCGCCGTTGGCACGCTCGGCACCGTAGTTGCGGCTCTGCCCAGGACCACTGTTTTCCTTGGCGTAATAATGCAAAGCAAGGATGTCTGCGTATTTGTCGCAAACATCCTTGCAGGTCCTTACCGATCCGTCTTCCACAATAATCACCTCGAAATTCCTATGTGTCTGATTAGATAGGCTTTCGAGTAATTCGTCCACTTCATCGGGACGATTGTAGACGGGAACGATAATAGAGTATTTCATTATTCCTTGACGCGCTGCAGATAGCTGCCGTCGCGAGTGTCAACCTGGATAAGGTCGCCTTCGTTGATGAACAGAGGCACACGTACCTCAACGCCAGTCTCCAAAGTAGCGGGCTTCAGGGTGTTGGTAGCAGTGTCGCCCTTGATGCCGGGCTCTGAGTGAGTGACGCGAAGAACAGTCTTCACGGGCATCTCAGCGTAGAGGATGGTACCATCGGTAGTGTCTGAGACGACTTCCACGATGTCGCTTTCCTTCATATACTCATGTCCAATTACGAGTTCGTTGTCGATGGGAATCTGCTCGAAGGTCTCCTGGTTCATGAAGATACGTCCAGACTGGTCCTCGTAGAGATACTGATAGGGGCGGCGCTCGATGACGACGTCCTCCAGTTTCTCACCGATATTGAAACGGCGCTCCAATACGCGACCGTCGCTGACGTTCTTTACCTTGATAATCATAATAGTGTTACCCTTACCTGGCTTACGGTGCTGGAAATCGATGCACACCCAGATGCCTCCGTCCATGCGGATGGCGGTGCCTTTTTTAATGTCTTGTGAATTAATCATATACCTATAAATGTTACTTTTGTATCGTTTTCGGGTGCAAAGTTACTGCTTTTTTGGAAAAAAACATAAAAAGTTACACTAAATTTCGCATATTTCTTGCGTAATTCAAAAGAAATGAGTACTTTTGCACCCCAAAACGTTGAATTTGAACAAATAAATAAGTATAAAAAGCAATGAAGAGAACATTTCAGCCGCACAATCGCCGTCGCGTCAACAAGCACGGCTTCCGTGAGAGAATGGCCACCAAGAATGGTCGCCGCGTATTAGCAGCCCGCCGTGCTAAGGGCCGCAAGAAGTTAACGGTTTCTGACGAGTGCCACGGAAAGTAAATCCGGTCGCCAGTCAGCGAAAATTGAACGAAACAGAGTGAAGTGGAGAGCAATCTTCACTTCTTTCTGTTTTTATGCCTTTATTTTTTGTTTTCTCCTCACTTATTCGTACCTTTGGCTTCGCCGAAAGTACTTTCGTTCGAGAAAATCCAAATAATATTTGGTATTCTCCTCACTTATTCGTACCTTTGCACGTGAGAAATCGGAAATCAGATGAAAGTAAAGGAATTCTTCGGTAAGTTTAGGAGTGCCTTCCTGTGGGGAAACCTGTTGGCGATGCTGGTTGTCATCGTGCTTCTGGCACTGGGGGTGAAGTATGGACTCGACTGGTATACCCATCATGGTGAGGGCGTTAGGATACCTAAAATAGAAGGTATGGACTATACCAAGGCCCGCAGTCTGTTGGAGGATCATGGTCTGAACGTCATGGTCAGCGACTCTGGCTATAACAAGGCTCTGGCCGCTAACGCCGTCCTGATTCAGAATCCTGGTGCTGGTACAACCGTGAAGCTGGGACACACCGTCTATGTGACAGTGAACTCTCCTTCGTCGCCTTCGTTCCCCATTCCGGACGTCGTGGACAACAGCAGCTATCGCGAGGCCGAGGCTAAGTTGACGGCTCTGGGCTTCAAGCTGCTGCCCCCTCAGGAGGTGGCTGGCGAGAAAGACTGGGTATATGGTATACTCTGTCGGGGGCATCGGGTTTCAGCTGGGGATCATGTGTCCATCGACAACCCGCTCACCTTGTTGATTGGGAGTGGAGATTATGATTCCGACGAGGATATCGATTATATTGAACCGGAATACCGCTTGATGGAAAGTGGTAACGTAGATGAGTTTGAGGAAGTAGTAGAGTGATCAAGAATTAGAGAATTGGACTACTTAGATGACGACGAACTGGAACTGATGGCCGACGGTGATGCCGAAGAACAGGTGGACGACGGTCAACTCTATGAACACTTCCGTATAGAGGTGGACAAGGGCCAGGAGTCTGTCCGTATCGACAGGTTCCTCTCAGAACACCAGCCACACTCCAGTCGCAACCGTATCCAAAAGGCTGCAGACGCAGGCTTTATCCATGTCTGCACGACAGAGGATATCAAACAGGGGCGTAGTGCCCGTCCGGTAAAGAGTAACTATAAGGTGCGACCTGGCGATGTCATCACCCTGATGCTCGACCGTCCGCACTACGACACGACCATTACCCCAGAGGATATCCCCCTCGAGGTGGTCTATGAAGATGACGACCTTATGGTCATCAATAAACCAGCAGGCATGGTGGTACATCCAGGTTGTGGTAATTTCAACGGTACATTGGTCAATGCCATCGCCTGGCATTTGAAGGATCTGACAAGCTATGACCCTAACGACCCGGAGGTGGGGCTCGTGCATCGTATCGATAAGGATACCAGCGGCCTGCTTGTCGTGGCGAAGACGCCAAATGCTAAGACCTCTTTGGGCAAGCAGTTCTTCAACAAGACCACCCACCGCAGTTATAATGCACTGGTATGGGGGAATTTCGTCGAGGACGAGGGCAGGATAGAAGGCAATATTGGACGTGACCCGAAAGACCGTCTGCGGATGGAGGTGTTTCCACCAGACTCGGAGATCGGCAAGCCTGCCGTCACACATTACAGGGTGCTTGAGCGTTACGGCTATGTCACTTTGATAGAGTGTATCCTTGAGACGGGGCGTACACATCAGATCAGGGCTCACATGAAGCACATCGGCCATCCGCTGTTCTGTGATGAGCGTTATGGCGGAATAGAGATTCTTCGCGGTGAGCGCACGGCCAGTTATAAGGCCTACATCCAGAACTGTTTCAAACTCTGTCCGCGACAGGTGCTCCATGCCCGCACTTTGGGATTTGTCCATCCCTCGACGGGCAAACAGATGGACTTCACCTCCGAGTGGCCCGAAGACATGGCTGCCCTTATAGATAAGTGGCGCAAATTTATTCGTAATAACGAAATATCGAAAAATGTAATAACGAAATAGAAATGAAAAATATGAAGAGAACTATTGCCATCGTCTGTGGTGGCGACTCATCCGAGCACGATGTTTCGCTGCGCTCGGCACAGGGACTTTACTCCTTCTTCGACAAGGAGCGTTATGATGTCTATATCGTTGACATCAAGGGACAGGATTGGCATGTGGAACTGCATGACGGCACGACAACCAAGATCGACCGCAACGACTTCTCTTTCGTCGAGGAAGGCAAGGCCAAGTTGTTCGACTACGCCTATATCACCATCCACGGCACACCGGGCGAGAACGGCCTGCTGCAAGGCTATTTCGATCTGATTGATCTGCCTTACAGTACCAGTGGCGTATTGGTGGAGGCCATGACCTTCAATAAGTTCGTGCTCAATCAGTATCTGCGCAGCTATGGTGTCAGCGTGGCCGACTCCCTGCTGATCCGTAAGGGCTATGAGGAGTTGGTGAGCGACGATGAGGTCGAGGAGCGTATAGGTATGCCCTGCTTTGTCAAGCCTGCTGCCGACGGTTCGTCATTTGGTGTGTCGAAGGTGAAGAACAAAGACCAGCTGGCTCCTGCCATCCGCAAGGCGATGTTGGAGAGCCCGGAGATCATGGTCGAAAGCTATCTCGAAGGAACGGAGATTACCCAGGGTATCTACAAGACCCGCGCGAAGACCGTCATCTTCCCCATCACCGAGGTGGTGACGAGCAATGAGTTCTTCGATTACGATGCCAAGTACAATGGTCAGGTGAAGGAAATCACACCGGCGCGCATTGCTCCAGAGATTGCCGACCGTGTGTCGAAGATTACCAGCCATATTTATGACATCCTTCATTGTAATGGCATCATCCGTATCGACTATATTATCTCTCCAGAGGGTAAGATCTCGATGCTCGAGGTAAACACCACACCGGGTATGACTGCCACCAGTTTCATTCCCCAGCAGGTGCGTGCAGCCGGACTGGAGATGAAGGATGTGCTCTCCGACATTGTCGAGAACCAGTTTTAAGTGAAAAAGGTGAAAAATTGAAGAATTTGCTGTCACTGCGATGAAGTACGATATTCATGAGTTTGATGAGATAAGGCCGTATGAGCCTGAGGAAATGAAGCAGGCGTTTGAAGACCTGCTCAACGACCGCCAGTTTAATGTGCTGATGAAAGGCTTTGCCCCGTGGCTGCCGAAAGGCATCCGCAACGGACTGCTGCGGCTCGCCTTCAAGGGTGTCAAGACCCCGCTCGACTTTCAGAAGCGCTTCATGAAACCCATCGTGAAGTATATCATCCGCAAACACACCGATGGTTGTACCTTTGATGACAAGGCGATAAGCGCATATCCGAAGCCTGATTTTCGTTACACTTTCGTCTCGAACCATCGTGACATCGTACTCGACTCGGCCTTCTTGGATGTGAAGCTAGTTGGGGATGGCTATCCCACTACCGTAGAGATCGGCATCGGCGACAACCTCCTTATCTATCCCTGGATTAAGAGGCTTGTCCGGATGAACAAGGCCTTTACCGTTCGCCGTGGTCTCTCTCTCCGTGAGACACTCGCTGCCTCACAGCTCATGAGCCGTTATATCCATTTCGCTGTCACGCAGAAGAAGGAGAACATCTGGATTGCCCAGCGTGAGGGTAGGGCAAAGGATTCCGATGACCGTACCCAGGAAGCCGTACTGAAGATGCTGGCGATGGGTGGTGACCTTCAGGAACTGAATATCGTGCCCCTGACCATCAGCTATGAGTACGATCCCTGCGACTATCTCAAGGCTCGCGAATTCCAACAGAAACGTGACAACCCCGCCTTCAGGAAGTCCCGACAGGATGACCTTGACAATATGAAGACAGGCATCTTCGGTTATAAGGGACGCGTTGTCTATCGTACGGCAGCCCCCGTCAATACGTGGATCGACGAGTTGAAAGACTTGCCGAAGACGGAATACTACAAGGCTGTGGCAGAACGGATGGACAAGGAAATCCATTGCGGCTACGAACTCTTCCCCTGTAACTATATCGCTCTCGATGAATTGAGTGGCAACGCGGCCAATGCAGCCCGCTACACCGAGGCCGACAAGCAGCGTTTCGAGAAATATCTCGCAGGTCAGCTTGCTAAGATTACGCTCGACAACAAAGATCTGTCCTACCTCCGTGAGCGCATCCTCACGATGTATGCCAATCCTCTACTCAACAAACTCGCCGCCGTATGAAAAGACTATTCCCCCTCTTGGTAATCTCACTCCTCACTCCTCACTTCTCACTCCTCGTCACCTCCTGCTCTCAGGACACCTACGATAAAGGTGACGGCCAGTATTCCTATCTGCGTGGCGATTTCGTTGAAGCCCACGTGGGAGCAGACAAGAAGATCGTCTCCCTCACCACCGACGACGGTGAGACCCTGCCTCTGTCGCAGCCCTATTCTGCCAAGTGGATTACCCGTTCCGATACCACTTATCGCTGTATGTTATATTATAATAAGGTACGCGATGCCAAGGGGCAATATGCCGCTGAGCCCATATCTGTCGGTATGGTGCCATGTCCGAAGATTGGCTCTATTTCGGAACTGGAAACACCTATGAAGACGGACCCGGTGAGGTTTGAGAGCGCCTGGATGAGTAAAACGGGAAAGTATCTTAACCTAAGCCTTATATTGATGACTGGAACAACGGAAGTCGAAGATGCCATTCATACCCTTCGTGTCCTCCAGGATACTATTATTGCCAATCCCGATGGCAGCAGCACCGGCCACATACTGCTATACCACGATCAGGGAGGTGTGCCCGAATACTATTCCACACCCCTCTATGCAAGCATCATCACCTCACAGATTCCGGCAGACTCCGTACGTATCACCATCAACACTTACAAGGGAATCATCGAGAAGGCCTTCCTGATAAACCGTTGATTCCCTGGCCATGAATATTGCAATTTTTTATTCGGCTGGCGCGTACTTGACGCTGACGGCCTCGCCCTTGAGGACGTCGGCAAAGGCCTGCGGGGTGATGGTGACGGGACCTGTCATGAACTCGGGAATGTTATAGCAGCGCATGAATTGCCGATGGTAGTCGGGATCTTCACTTGGTAGTTCAAAGGGCTTCGTGGCATGACCATTCTCGTCCACATGGGCAAAGAACGGACGTGTGAAAGTCCCATCGTTGCGGCGGCTGCTAAAGATGATCCAACGGCCATTGCTCGACCATGAGTGGTAGCTCTCGGTGTCGGGGCTGTTCACCTCAGTGAATGGCCGTACGGTTCCCCTTGTAAGGTCCATAATCCAAAGGTCGGCATCGTGGTGCCAGATGTGGAAGTAGCCATAGTGTCCCATGGTGAAGAGAAGGAAGCGGCCGTTTGGCGAGATGCGAGGGAAGGTGGCGCTGCTATCTCTTGCGGCAGCATCGAAAACCAACTCGCGGGAGCCGAACTGACGGGTGTCTGGGTTGAAGGTCTTGCGGTAGATACAGTATTTCAGTTCCCTATATCGCCGTTGTACCTCCTTGGCTTTCGTGGTGGTCGTGTCCTGATGCTCAAAGTGGGCGCTGCAATAATAGAGTGTATTGCCGTCAGGTGCCCATGCAGGGAACACTTCAAACTCTGTATCGCTGTTCTCGATGTTGGTTACCTTGTCGGCCTCCACGTCGTAGGCGATGATATCGCTCTCCTCGTCATATACCTCTACCTTGTTGGGATGGACGGTATGGAAGTTCTGTAAAGTCTTGTCCGTGGCATAGACGATGAGGTTTAGCTGGGGATGCCATGCGGGATAGACACCAGCGGAGAGGATGGAGTCGTGTCGCATGTCGACCTTCTTCATCTTGCCGTCGTAGGCAATAAGGGTACCGCCCCGATATTGTCGGGCGTGGAACTGCAGGCGCTGGGGATTGTACCATTGATAGTGGTGACAATTGATACACTGGCCGTCTTTCTCAAAGCCGCATAGTTTGTTGTCGTAGATGACGCTCTCGTCATAGTTTTCCAGGCAGCGCTGGTTGATGGTCAGTGCCTCGTAGGAGATGAACGACGGGGCTATCAGACGGTAACTGATATAGGGGTCGATGGAGTCGGGCGATACAAAGATGCTGAAGGGCTTGAAACGTGTCCATTGGTCGCCGTTACGTGTATAAACTTCGACGGTGATGGCGTTGCCCTTGGCTTTCTGTGCCAGTGAGTGCCACTCGTCGACGGGAGGCTGGCCGTTGCATACGATTTCGTTGCTGCCTACGACATAGCGAGCCACCATCTCGTCGGCCTGCCCGTCATATAGGAAGCTCAGTGGCGCAATGTTTACGGGTACTGTCACCTGTGTGTAGTCGGGGTAGATAGTCGGCAGCTGGTCGTTCTGCGTAAACTTTGATGGTACAGACGGACCACATGCTATTAGCAAAAGTGAAAGGGTAAGAAGGTGAAATTTACGTATCATATTTCTTAGTATTCCGGGAGATTTGACATCAGATGATAATCATAATAGAAATTGTTGCTGTAAAGCATTCCCACCTGTTGGCGCACATCTTCTACATTCATACCCTCGTATTGGGAGAAGACCCGGTAGAACTTGTCGAAACTCTCCTTGATGCCAGGACTGAACGGCATCCTGTCTAAGTCGGGATGCTTCACGATCTGACCGAAAAGGTAGGCCGCCTCTTGATAGGCCACTGGCATGGGGGCGTTGGGGTGCAGTTCCACGTACTTGTTGAAATGATGCCAGAAGAGCTGGGGATCTTTTACCCAGAGTGTGGCCAGAAGTGACTGCTCCTGGAAGACGAGGTCTTTGGAATCGTTGCTTTTGGCCAGCAGGTTCATGACGAAACGCTCCAAGTTGCCGTTATCACTGTTCAGCACATCTGAGTAGTGTAGCATGTGGGTGACGGGCTCCATCTCGCGATCCTTGGCAATCAGTTGTGGGGTATTCAGCAGGTCTTCTGCCTTCGCTGCCCATTCGTCGAAGAACTGTGTGCGCTTCAGAATGTTGATGTACTTCCGGGCAATCTTCTTTTCACCCTTCAGTATGGCGCACCGTATCAGGTATTGGAAATGCTCGGCACGCCATTCGAACTCTACGCCCATCTCTGTACACAGACGGTTACAAGGGTTCAGCAGACCATACTGGTAATAGATCATCGTACCGATCACCATCAGCGTACTCATCTCGGACGGGCCGTCGTAGAATTTCGCGCCATTGCGATACTGGTACATCAGTTCGCCCTGACGACCTAAACGCGATAGGGCCAGATTCCTCATCATGACGATGGCGCGTGTGGGCTCGTCATCTTGGGTGGCGGCCTCTTGCAACACCCCCTCCCAGTCAGTCTCATCTATTAGGTGTTGCATCTTAACCTCATGATGGAAGTTCTCGTCCTTGTACCAGAAATGGACAACGCCCCATGCCACTACGCCTAATACCGCCGCCTGGACAATCCAAGGAATCCATGCCTTATTCCATATCTCCTTACTCCTTACTCCTGAATCCTGACTTCTTCTCGAGAGACATACCATGACGACCATGAAGAGCGCTAATAAATAATAAGGTATATAGTACAGCGCGTACTCCTTGGTGATGAAGAAGAGCGGCAGTCCTGCATAGTAGATGTTGGCCAGATTGGTCTCGTGGTAAATATAGCGGTAGCAGAACAGGGGAATGGCAACGGCTGTGAATATAGCTATCAGGGTGTAGACGGCTGCACGTCCATAGGGCATGAGACGCCACGACCAGACACCCATTAGCAGGGTGGCTGCCAAACCGTAAATGCCCATCAATGGATAGCCTACAACGCATGTCAGCACCATGCAGGCAGACCGCATCCAGTATTTGTCCGGCAGTGAGCGGAAGCTCCATAACAGGGAAACGACCATAGTGGTTGCTATAGTGGTGAGGAAAAAGTGCCCGCGTAGTTTCAACAGATAGATCCAATAGCCTAAGTAGACGTCTGTCAATAGGAGTAAGGCGACGGGGATGAGCAGTAGCGAGGCCCATCGGGCGGGTACGTCGAAAACCCGCTTCAGTAAGAACAGCAGTAGCAGCCACCATGCACAGAGCATCGCCACCCCCATCCAGGGATAGTAGAAGAACTGCGTGAACCAAGTGCCTATGTAGGTAAGAAACCCCGCAGGCACCACCATCTGCTGTTTGAAGAATAAGGATGTATGAAGGAATAGGTTCAACTCCTGCACTTTCCACAAGAAGTGGCTCTCGCAAACAAGCAGCCCGCAGGCGATGGCTGTGAGGGCGGCAGCCCAGATAATAACGTATTTCATTGCATAAAGATCAGTCTCGTTTAGATCATTTGTTCCAGTGCGTTTATGTCTGCGTCTGTCGTGGCCCAGCTGGTGACGAAACGGCAGATGGTATGGTGATGGTCTGTCTGACCGAAATGGGAGAACTCCACGTGGCGGCTTAGACGCTCCACCTGTTCATTGTCGATGATGACGAACTGCTGGTTGGTGGGCGAGTCGACCAAAAACCGGTAGCCTTTCTTCTTGAAGATCTCCTTCATCCGCATGGCCATCCTAATGGCGTGTTCGGAGAGCCGGAGATAGAGATTGTCTGTGAAGAGGGCATCAAACTGCAGACCGATGAGGGCTCCTTTGGCTATGACGGCCCCGTGCTGCTTCTGGATGGAGAAGAAATGCTTGTGGGCTTTGCGGTTGGTGAATACGACAGCTTCACCACAGAGGGCTCCGATTTTCGTGCCGCCGATGTAGAAAACGTCGCAGTGACGTGCCAGCCATGGCAGGGTGATATCATTGCCGACGGCCATCAGACCATAGCCCAAACGGGCACCGTCGATGTAGAGGGGAATGTCGTATTGTCGGCACACCTTATATATATTGTCAAGCTCACGGGCAGAATAAATGGTGCCTAATTCCGTGGGGAAGGTGATGTAAACCAGCCCAGGATGAACGGCGTGGTCTTTATTGCCGTCGTGCATATAGTCGTCGAGATATTTGTCGAGTGTGGCGCCCTCCATCTTCCCGTCAATGTCGGGAATGGTGATGATCTTATGCTCCGTGAACTCCACGGCTCCGGCCTCATGGACGTTGATATGACCACTGCCCACACAGATGACACCCTCATACTGATAGAGCATCGAGTCGATGGTGGTAGCGTTGGTCTGGGTGCCGCCCGTCAGGAAGAAAATTTGGGCGTCAGGCAGTCCGCAGGCTTCACGGATACGGTCCTTAGCCCGCTCGCTGAACTCGTCGAAACCGTAGGGCGTCGGCTTGGCGTTGTTATATTTCACAAGGTTGTCCATCACCTGCTGACAGGCGCCGTTGTTATAATCACATTCAAATGATACCATGACGGAGATTTGCTTTTTGCCTGCAAAATTACATAAAGTTTCCCGTTTACTTGCAGAATTCATCTGTTTTTTGTAAATTTGCAGCCAAATTTGTTTTCAGTTTACGAGATGAGCCACAGATTCTTATTATTCCTCATATTTCACTTTTCACTTCTTACTTCTTCTTCTGCACAGCAGTCGGTCAGTGAGGAAATACAGCAGAATGTGCATTGCGCGGCAGGCCTGAACAAGGCTTATGCCCATTCCGAAAGTGGAACAATGACACCTGCCCCCTCGGGCAAGGCGGCATTCGCTATTATTTCATTTAATCGTCATGGTTCATGCTATCTGCATAAACCCAGCGACTATGATGTGCCTTATTTTGTGTTGGCCAGCGCTGACAGCATTGGTAAACTGACCACTTTGGGTAAGAATGTGTTGGACCGTCTCAATCTGATACGGCGGGATGCTCATAACCACTGGGGAGAACTTTCTGAGGTGGGTGTCGGTCAGCAACGAGAGATAGCCGGATGGCTGATGGATTGTTTTCCTGAGATTCTCAATAGGGATGCATTTCATCTTGGGGCACGTAGCTTGAGGAATACTCGCTCTCTGCTCTCGATGGAGCAACTGATGATGCAGATTGCCAGGGAGACCCGTATCCGTGTCTATCATAATGCCAGCAAGGCGTATTCTGAGTACCTTGATTCTCAGGATGAGGGGCGTCTGATGATTAAGAAGGACTCTCTGACCAAAGTGGCATTTGAGACTTTCTCAAAGAAATATGACGATGGTGACCGTCTGGCACAGACACTCTTCACGGATCCGAGTTACATTAGTCAACATGTTGATGTGCAGAAACTGAGTGACCAGCTCTTCAAGATTGCAGGCAGCATCCAGAATACGGGATTGGACGGGAAAGTGACGCTATATGACTTGTTTACGGAGGGCGAAATCTGTCACCAATGGAAGAAACAGAATGCCTTGAACTATCTGAACTACGGCTGTCGTACAGGTCATGAACCCGTCCCCCTGATTCAGCGACTCATGCGTGAATTGCTGCATGACGCCGATACGGCCCTGACCATGAAACCTACGGCTGTCTTCCATTATGCAGATGAGACCAGTTTTGTGCCGTTGGTCTGTCTGATGGATATCAATGGCTATGGTCTGGCCATTGATGATCTTGAGACGCTTGAGGAGAAAGGTTGGGTGGACTATCGCATCTGCCCGATGAGTGCCAACCTGCAGTGGATTCTCTATCGCAAGGATCGTGAAGACCGCGACGTGCTGATCAAGGTACTGCTGAATGGTCAGGAGGCTACGCTTCCTCTGCAATCGGAATATGCTCCTTATTATAGTCTGAGGGATTTCCGTGATTATTACCTTAATATATTGGATTCGTATGATAAATAGACTACTTCTTTCCTTCCTCCTTCTCTTCTTCCTCGTCACCTCTTCGGCGCAGTCTGCTTTTGACATTATCGAGCTCAACCGTAGCTTTGCGGCCAGCAATTATAGCATCTACCCTGATACGGTACTGCCTAAGTTGACGCCTGCACCGGAAGGAAAGGCTCCTTTCTATATTTCGCACTATGGCCGTCACGGTTCACGCTATATAGAAAATCGCAAGGGTTTTGATATTCCCTATATGATGCTTTGTGCTGCTGACAGTATGAACGAGCTGACGGAGGCAGGAGAGATGGTGATGAGAAATATACGGTTGATCTTTGCCGATACAGAGACTCACTGGGGCGACTTGACATCTTATGGTCAGAGACAACATCGTGGCATTGCCCGGCGTATGCTGGAACGGTTCCCCGAGGTGTTCAGCGGTGATGCCCGTGTCGATGCCCGGAGCACCATTGTGCCCCGTTGCATCCTATCGATGGGATCGGCCATGCACGTCATGGCCAGCATGAACCCTGAACTGCGTATTTCGATGAAGGCCTCTCAGGAGGATATGTGGTATATGAATCATCAGGATCCGGTGCTGCGGAAGAACGGCATGACACCGGAGGCGACGAAAGTCTATAATGAATACATCGAGCATCGGCAGCATAACGAACGGCTGATGCAGCTGCTTTTCGTACATCCGGATTCCGTCCGGGGGGCAGTCAGTGACATCTGGCTGAATTACTACTTGATCAAAATGGGCCTCTTCCAGTTGAATACGCATCTTTATAAACATACCTATCTGATGGACATCTTCTCTTCTGAGGAGATCTACCGGCTATGGCAATGGGAGAACGTATGGTGGTATATCATGCACGGCGCCTGCAAGCTGAATGGTGCGCATCAGCCCTATACCCAGCGCTATCTGCTCAAGCGGATCATTGCCGATGCCGACAGTTGCATCCAGCAGGAACGTCCGGGGGCACAATTGCGATTCGGTCATGAGACGGTGCTCTTGCCCCTGACCTGTCTGATAGGCATCAATGGCTTTGACCTGGAGACGGATAATCTGGATGAGCTGGAAACGAGAGGGTGGTGGGCATCGAAGGTGTTCCCCATGGGTTCTAACCTGCAGTTCATCTTCTACCGTAAGGATATCCATGACGAGGATGTGCTCTTCAAGGTGCTATTGAACGAAAGAGAGGCTACGTTGCCTATTCCGACAGACGTAGCCCCCTATTATCATTGGAAGGATTTCCGTGAACACTATTTGAAGAAGATCGAGGCCTATGAACAGTTGCGTAACGCAACAATTCCAAAGAAGAGCCAATAAGGCTTGTTTATAAGGCTTCGAGCATTCTCTTGATCACCACAGAACAGCTGATCTCACGGTTGGCAGCCTCAGGGATGACGAGGCTGTTGGGTGATTCAATCACATCATCGGTGACAATCAGGTTACGACGGACGGGCAGGCAGTGCAGGAACTTGCCATTGTTCGTCCACGACATATGTTCGGTGTCCACCGTCCACGACATGTCCTTGGATGTGATCTTGCCATAGTCGGCAGGATTGGTTACGCCGGGATTACTCCAGTTCTTGGCGTAGATGAAGTCGGCACCTTCGAAGGCTTTCTTCTGATCATACTCCACACGGGCATTGCCGATAAACTTCGGATCAAGTTCATAGCCCTCGGGGTGGGTGATGACGAGGTCGACATCGGCGGCGTTCATCCACTGGGCGAAGCTGTTGGGCACAGCCTGTGGCAAAGCACGGCAATGAGGAGCCCAGGTCAGCACGACCTTCGGTCGCTCAACGGTCTTATGCTCCTCGATGGTGATGAGGTCGGCAAAGGCCTGCAAAGGATGCACGGTGGCGGTCTCCATCGCGAAGACGGGACGGCCGCTGTATTTGATAAACTGGTTCAGCACCGTCTCGGCATAGTCATACTCACGGTCTGTCAGTCCAGCAAAGGAGCGTACGCCGATGAGGTCGCAGTAGCAGCCCATCACGGGAATGGCCTCTAACAGATGCTCACTCTTGTCACCGTCCATAACCACGCCGCGCTCGGTCTCTAACTTCCATGCTCCAGCGTTCACATCGAGCACGATGACGTTCATGCCCAAATTCATGGCGGCCTTCTGGGTGGACAGACGGGTACGCAGGGAGTTATTGAAGAAAATCATCATCAAGGTCTTGTTCTTGCCCAGATGCTGATACTTGAAACGATCGTTCTTAATCTCAAATGCCTCGGCCATCGCCTTGTCCAACGGGCCGATATCCTGTACGTTTATAAAACTTTTCATAATCTATTATTTAACTTCTGATTTGTCCTTCGCCTTCGATGAGCCATTTGTAGGTGCAGATCTCTTCCAACGCCATCGGACCACGGGGGCCAAGCTTCTGGGTGGAAATGCCGATCTCTGCACCGAGGCCGAACTGCGCACCATCGGTGAACGAGGTGGGGACATTCCAATAGACGCAGGCGGCATCGACATGGGCCTGGAATTTTCGGGCAGTGGCTTCATCCATCGTGATGATGGATTCGCTATGGCCGGAACCGTTGGCGTCTATATGCTCTAATGCCTCGTCGAGAGAGGCAACGGTCTTGATGGCGAGTTTGTAGTCCATGTACTCTGTGCCGAAACTCTCCTCTGTAGCATGCTCCAGATAGGGATACTTGCCGTTAAGCGCTGCAAAGGCTTTCTCGTCGGCATAGATGATCACATTCTTCTCTGCCATCTTCTCGCAAAGAGCGGGAAGGTCTGGAAGTCGGCTCTCGTGAATAAGCAGGCAATCCAGCGCATTGCAAACAGAGACACGACGGGTTTTTGCATTGTTGATGATCGCCTTGCCCATCTCCAGATCACCGTCTTTATCGAAATAGGTATTCACCACACCGGCACCTGTCTCAATAACCGGCACACGGGCAGTATCCCTGACGAAGTCGATGAGCTTTCTGCCGCCACGAGGGATGCAGAGATCTACGTAACCAACGGCATTGAGCATCTCGCCAGTAGCCTCATGGGTGGCTGGCAGCAGGGCGACGACATCGGGACTGACACCATATTTCTCCAAGATCTCATGGATCAGCGCCACCTCCTCACGATTAGAACTGTCAGCATCCTTGCCGCCTTTCAGTACACAGGCATTACCGCTCTTGAAACAGAGGGAGAAGACATCGAAGGTCACATTCGGCCTGGCCTCGTAGATCATGCCGATGACACCGAAGGGCACGCTGACACGACAGAGACGCAGACCATTGGGCAGTATCTTCTGCTTGGTGATGTGTCCTAAGGGCGTTGGCAGGGTGGCGACGTTGTGCATGTCGGAGGCAATGCCTTCCAGACGACTGTCCGTTAGTTGCAGACGGTCGTAGAGGGGATTGTCCTTCGACATCTTGGCCAGATCCTGGGCGTTGGCCTCAAGAATCCTTACCTTATTATTAATAATAGCATCGGCAACGGCATTCAGTATCTCGTTCCGCTGCCCGTCGCTCAGCAATGCCAGACTCTTACTGGCGCGCTTCACTCTCTCAAAAGTCTCTTTTAATTGCATATTGACAAAAACTTCTGTTTCCTTTTTCTTTTTGACATAAGAACATAAGGACATATTTCTTTGCGCAGCTTTTATGTTCTTATGTTCTTCTGTCTAAAAACGTTCTTATGTATTTGGGATGAACTCAGTATGGGGCGTATCTGCTGGATGGTCGATGAGGTCGCAGAGGATATTCTCACGCTCACCATTGGCGATGATGACGCGGATGCCGGCCTGTGATACTTTGGCGGCAGTGGTGTACTTCGAGTGCATGCCACCACGACCGAAGGCGCTCTTTTCGGCCTTGATGTACTGCGACAGGTCAGTGCCCGGTTCAACGGTCGGAATGATTTTCGACGTGGGGTCGTCTGGGTGACCGTCGTAGATTCCGTCGATATTGGAGAGCAGGATGAGGGTGTCTGCCTGCATCATTTGGGCGATGAGGCCGGACAGCTCGTCGTTATCCGTAAACATCAGCTCCGTGACGCTGACGGTGTCGTTCTCGTTGACGATAGGCAGCACGTCGTTCTCCAGCATCACCGTCATGCAGGCCCGCTGGTTACGATACTGCTCGCCGGGTTCGAAATTCTCCTTCATCGTCAGCACCTGCCCCACGTGGATACCGAACTCACGGAACAGGTCATAGTAGAGTCCAACGAGCTTTACCTGGCCCACGGCGGAGAACAACTGGCGCTGTTCTACGGAGTCGAGGGAGTGGTCGATGCGCAGTTCACCCCGTCCGGAGGCCATGGCACCCGAAGATACAACGATCACCTCAATGCCCTGCTTCCGCAGCCAGGCAATCTGGTCTACGAGTGCCGACATCCGGGTGACATCCAGTTTCCCGTCTTTCCGTGTCAGCACGTTTGAGCCGATCTTTACAACAATCCTTCTCACTTCTTCTCGTCTTTTTTACGAATCTCCACACGGCGGATCTTGCCGCTGATGGTCTTCGGCAGTTCATCGACGAACTCGATGATACGGGGATACTTATAGGGAGCCGTCTCTTTCTTGACGTGCTGCTGCAGTTCTTTGATGAGGTCTTCACCAGCCTTGTCCTTCCACTCCTTGCCGAGTACGACGGTGGCCTTCACCACCATACCACGGATATCGTCGGGCACACCGGTGATGGCACACTCCACGACGGCGGGATGCGTCATCAGGGCACTCTCCACCTCAAACGGGCCAATGCGGTAGCCGGAACTCTTGATCACATCGTCGATACGGCCTTCAAACCAGTAGTAGCCGTCTTCATCGCGCCAGGCCATATCACCGGTATGATAGATGCCGTCGTGCCAGGCCTCACGGGTCAGTTCCTCGTCACGATAGTATTCCTTGAAGAGGCCGATGGGCTTTCGGTCACCGACGCGCACCACGATCTCACCCTTCTCACCGTCCTCGCAACTGGTCCCGTCAGCACGCAGCAGGTCGATGTTATATTGGGCGTTGGGCATACCCATGCTGCCGGGCTTCGGCTCCATCCAGGGGAAGGTGCCGAGTGTCATGGTGGTCTCCGTCTGTCCGAAGCCTTCCATCATCTTGATGCCGGTCTTCTCGTAGAACTTGTCGAACACGGCGGGGTTAAGGGCCTCGCCGGCGGTGGTGCAATATTCCAGCGAAGAGAGGTCATAGTTCGACAGATCCTCACGGATCATGAAGCGATAGATGGTGGGAGGTGCACAGAAACTCGTCACCTTGTATTTCTCAATCTGGCGCAGCAGGGTATCGGCGTTGAATTTCTCATGATCGAAGACAAACACCGTGGCACCGGCGAACCACTGGCCATAGAACTTACCCCAAACAGCCTTACCCCAGCCAGTGTCGGCAACTGTCAGATGCAGCGAACCTTCGTGCAGGTTATGCCAGAACACACCCGTTGTCAGATGTCCCATGGCATAGAGGTAGTCATGAGCCACCATCTTCGGCTCACCACTCGTGCCGGATGTGAAATACATCAGCATCGTGTCGGAGTTGTCGTTGACATGCTTCGGACGAACGAACTGCGGGGCCTGCTTCCATTCACTCTGCCAGTCGTGGAATCCTTCGGGAATGGGTTTCCCGTGGTCGGTGACGGCAATCAGCGTGTCTACTGTCGGACTCTCGGACATGGCCAGTTTGATCTGTTCGGTGACGTAGGGATCGTCCACACAGATGATGGCCTTCACCGAGGCACGGGTATTGCGATACATGATGTCGTGCTTCGTCAGCATATGGGTGGCAGGGATGACGATGGCGCCGATCTTATGCAGGGCGAGCATGACCACCCACCACTCATAGCGTCGTTTTAGAATCAGCATCACAGGGTCGTTCTTGCCGATGCCTAACGACATCAGATAAGAGGCGGCCTGATCGGTCTGTTCCTTCAGTTCACCGTAGGTGGTGCGTATCTCGTCACCCTGGTCGTTAGTCCACAGGATGGCCAGCTTCTCGGGAGCCTCTGCTGCCCAGGCGTCCATCACGTCGTAGGCGAAGTTGAAGCCCTCGGGGATGATGAACTCTAGGTGCTTGTTGTAATCCTCAACAGATGTGAACTTTGTCTGCTTCAAAAATCTTTCTATCATAAGTCTAATTTATTCTACAGTGAATGCAAGGAATTTTACGGCTTTGTCACCAACGGCAAGCATGCCGTGGGGTTTCGTGGAGTCGAAATAGATGCTATCGCCCTCTTCAAGTACCATCGTTTTACCGCCGATATAGAGTTCCATCTTACCTTCGAGCACTAGGTTGAACTCCTGCCCTGGGTGCGAGTTTTTATAGATGGTGTGGACTTCGGGCTTGGGCTCTACGGTGACGATGAACACATCGGCCTTGTGGTTCACGAAACCACCAACGAGGCTCTGGTATTTATAAGCCTTTGTACGTTCGATGCTCATACCTTGTCCCTTGCGAGTCACATAGTATGACTTCATGTGCGGTGCCTCTGCAAAGATCAGTTCTTCTGTCGAAACACCGTACTTCTTGGCAATCTTCATCAGGTTCGAGATGGTGATGTCCAACTCGCCGGCCTCTATTTTCTCATACTTCTCGGCACTGATGCCGATGGTTTCTGCCATCTCACTCACGGGGATGTCGAGCACGTCGCGCAATCCCTTCAGGCGTTCGCCTATCTGCTTTAATTGTTCGTCCATATTCTTGTCCTTTCCTATACCTTTATTTTGCTCCGGCTTTGAGTCCTCTAATCACGGCGGAGGTGAAGCCTGCATGCTCCATCTCATTGAGACCCTTGATGGTCACACCGCCAGGTGTCGTCACCAGGTCGATGGCTGCCTCGGGGTGCAGACCGCTGGTCTCCAACAACTCTACGGCGCCTTTCATCGTCTGCATCACGATTCTCTTTGCATCATCAGCCTTGAAACCTAATTCCACACCGCCCTCCGATGCAGCACGGATATACCGCATGGCGTATGCGATGCCGCACGATGCCAGCGTCGTCCCTGCTGCCAGGTGCTGCTCATCCGTAATCAACGTATTGCCCATCTCGTCGAAAATGTTAACTACCGTCTTGATATGACTCTCTGATGCTCCGATGGGAACGACGAATGTCATCGACGCCATCTCCGCTATGGCGATATTCGGTATCACCAGAAACAGCGGCGGGCACTGCTCTCCTAACCAATCCTTAATACTCCCCGACTTCACGCCAGCAGCAATCACAATCAGTATCTGCTTCTTCGGATCCAACTCCGGCTTGATATCCTTCAGCACTTGCTCCACGAGCCATGGCTTCACCACGACGCAGACGATATCCGCACTGTCAGCAGCTAACTTGTTATCTGTCGTCACGCTGACGCCCGTCTTGGCAAACTTCTCTACCACGGTCTGCGAAGGGTCGCTCACGGTGATATCCTCGTTCTTGAACTGCTGGCCCTTGATGAGGCCTTCCACTGTGGCGCCGCCCATGGCGCCTGCTCCTATTACTGCAATCTTCATAATACTTTCTTTAACTTCTCAATAAATTCATCAGCCTCAGCCTTCGTCAGGCAGAGTGGCGGCAGCAGACGCAGGATGTTCGTCCCTGCGCAGCCCGTGAAGCAGTGCTCCTGATAGATCAGTGGTTTACGCACATCGGCATGCGGACAGGCGAGGTCGATGCCGATCATCAGACCACGACCACGCACGTCGACAATATGCTTCTCTGTCTTTTGGAGTTCTTTCAGTTGCTCTATCAGGTACGGCCCTACGATGTTGGTGTTTTCCACCAGCTTCTCCTCTTCGAACACATCGAGCACGGCAAGCGCAGCGGCACATGCCAGATGATTGCCTCCGAACGTCGTTCCTAACTGCCCATACACCGGCTTAAAATCCGGACTAATCAGCACACCGCCCATCGGGAAACCATTGGCGATACCCTTGGCCACGGTAATAATATCCGGACTGATGTCGAGCCACTGATGGGCGAAGAACTTTCCGCTTCGTCCGTAGCCGCACTGTATCTCGTCGCAGATGAGGATGGTGCCATATTTCTTGCAGGCAGCGGCCAGCCCCTGGGCGAACTCCTTCGTGGCCAATTTGATACCGCCCACACCCTGGATGCACTCCAAGATCACGGCGCAGACGTCACCCTTTGCCAGTTCTGCCTCCCAGGCGGGAAGGTCGTTCATCGGCAGATAGGTCACGTGGCAGTTATCATTGATAGGTGCGATGATCTTCGGATTGTTCGTCACTTCTACGGCCAGCGAGGTACGTCCGTGGAAAGCCTTCTCACACGACAAGACGCGTGTTCTACCGTTGGTGAACGAGGCGAGTTTCAAGGCGTTCTCGTTCGCCTCGGCGCCAGAGTTGATCAGGAACAGCTGATAGTCGTCGTAGCCAGAGATCTTGCCTAAGCGCTCTGCCAGCTTCACTTGTAACTTGTTAATCACTGAGTTGGAGTAGAACCCCAGCTTCTGCAACTGCTCCGTTACCTTCTGGATATAATGCGGATGGGCGTGGCCGATGCTGATGACGGCATGTCCCCCATACAGGTCCAGGTACTCCTGGCCCTTGTCGTCCCACACCTTGCAACCCTTGCCCTTGACGATGTTCACGTCGAAGAGCGGATATACGTCGAATAGCTTCATCTCTAAACAATAAACATTAAACTATAAACACTATTGGGCTGCAAAGTTACTGCAAATATCCGACAAACCGCAACAATCTCTCGTCTTTTTGCATAAAAATGTCAATTGCACGGCCCAAAGTGCATGCAATTGACATATTCTTGCAGATAATTGAGCGCAAAGATGGGCAAGAATGGGGGCATATTCCGCTGACCCGAATTCATCTTTCAATTGAATTACCATTTTTATAGGTATTTATTTGGAAGTTTAAGAATAAATTCTTAACTTTGCACCAAAAGAATAAACAAATTTGAATAATATGAAGAAGATATGTGTTTTATTCCTATTGGCCTTGTTGTCTCTGTCAGTGTGTGCAGAAGGTGCAGTGGAAATCAACGGTGTGTGGTATAACATAGATGTGGAACAAGCTTGTGCGACCGTTGTCAGCCCTTCGACGAGGCCAGGCTATGTGGGTGATGTGGTGATTCCAGAGAGCGTAAGTTATGATGGCGGGACGTATGGAGTGACCGCCATTGCTGAGAAAGCTTTTTACTATAGTACACTGAACTCAGTGTCCATTGGCGACGGTGTGACCTCCATCGGTGATTTCGCGTTCTATTCGTGTCCTAATCTGGTTGACGTGTCCATTGGCAATGGGGTGAGTTCCATCGGTACGTCAGCCTTCCATTGGTGTAGCGCCTTGAAGACGGTCATTATGGGGAGAAGCGTTGCCTCCATCGGTATATCTGCCTTTTGTGATTGTAGAAGCTTGACGGATGTCTATTGCCTGTCAGAGCCCCCCCCCTCTACAGGAAGTAACTCCTTTGATGTTAGGTATTTGAGTTTGGCAACCCTACACGTGCCGGCAACGGCTTCCAATACTAATTTCAACGCGTCGCCTTGGGGCGCATTTGGGATTATTGTCAAGATCAGTGAGGACGAACTGATCAAATGTGCGACACCAGAGATTGGCTTCTCCGACGGTAAGGTCGTATTCAGTTGTGAGACGGAGGATGTGGCATACAAGTCCGAAGTGAAGGTGGCCGATGCCAAGGCGTATGATACCTCCGTGCTTTCTCCTCCTAAGTCATTCGTGGTTTCTGTCTTTGCCGCGAAGAAGGGTTGTTACAGGTCAGACACCGCTACTCGCGAGTTCACCTTCTCGGATGCCACGCCCAGCGCCAAGTTGGGTGACCTAAACAACGATGGCAAGGTGGACGTTGCCGATCACGTAAAGCTGTCGGATATTATCATGAGTCAATGACGTAAACAGCAGGCTTTAAACTGGTAGTTACTGCCGTGTAAAATTGTATCGCCCCGAGGTTCTGCATATACCGACCACTGGGGCGAAACCTATTTTTCCAACGTGGAATTGTTAGAAAGTCATACCCGCAATGACTTCAAAGCCCTGGAGGTTACAGTTCTCTGTGATCTTTGTGAAATCCATCCAGTAACCGCCGCCGATGGTAAAGACATCGTTGATACGACACTTCACGCCGGCCTGGAAGCCGAACTGGAAGCGCTTGTAGGCATTGCCGCCCATATCGTCGTCGTCGAAGAGACTGTAGTCATGTGAGTTGGTCTTGCCTTCACGCTTCACCTTTCCGAAGATGTTGCCGCGGACGAAGAGACCTGCATAGGGGTCGATAGAGAAGACATTCTCTTTCAATACAAAGCTGTAGACCAGATTGATGGGAATGGTGGCAGAGACCATATTGGTCTTTATCTCATGTAAGTCGTCCTTGTCGCTGCGGAAGAACCATTGGGCCTTCAGTCCGCCCTCGATCATGAGGGCATCTGCGATCGGGGCGGTGTAGCTGTAGCCTGCCGAGAGACCGGTATAGCTGGTGTTGCTGCTGACGCCCGAAACGCTCACATGGAACTGTGTGGGATTGTACTGGACGTAAATCGTGCTGAATTTCCTGCCGACAGCTTGTGCGGATGCCGACATGCTGATGGTTGTGAATGCTGCGATTGCTATTAGTCTGAATACTTTCATAAAAAATTATTAATGCTTTGTAATGATCAAAATGCTGAGGCTTTCAGGCGGAGGCCGGCAGTCTCGTCGATGCCGAACATGAGGTTCATGTTCTGTACGGCCTGGCCTACGGCACCCTTCAGGAGATTGTCGATGCAGGAGGTGACGAGCAGTTTCTGACCGTACTTCTCCACATGCACCAGGGCCTTGTTGGTATTCACCACCTGCTTCAGGTCGAGCGGCTTGTCGCTGTAGTGGGTAAAAGTGGCATCGGCATAGAAGTCTTTGTAGGCCTCGATGACGTCCTCCACAGGGGCAGGCGTCTTGATGACGGCTGTACAAAAGATGCCTCGGGCGAAGTCGCCGCGATAGGGGATGAAGTCGATGTCGACATCGAGATAGCCTTGTACCTGCTTCAGCGACTGGCGGATCTCCGTGATGTGCTGGTGCTGGAAGGGCTTGTAGATGCTCAGGTTGTTGTTGCGCCAGGAGAAGTGGGTCGTGGCACCAGGCTTCTGACCTGCACCCGTTGAACCTGTGATGGCATTCACGGCCACATCTTCCTTTAATATATTAAGGTAAGCAGCGGGCAACAGGGCCACCTGAATGCAGGTGGCGAAACAGCCGGGATTGGCCAAATGTTGCGCCTTCTGGATCTCTTCGCGATTGATCTCTGGCAGACCGTAGACATAGTCGTGGTCGCCCTTGATACGGAAATCTTGGGCGAGGTCGATGATTTTCACGTTCTCCGGGATGGTGTGCTCCTTAAGGAACGCCTCGCTCTTGCCGTGACCGAAGCAGAAGAAGATGACATCGACTTTGTTGAAGGGCATCTCGTCTGTGAACTTCAGGTCCGTCTCGCCGATGAGACCCTCATGCACATCGCTCACCAGATTGCCGGCGTTGCTCTCTGAGTTGGCGAAGACAATCTCCGCCTCGGAGTGGTTCAGCAGCAAGCGTATGAGCTCGCCACCCGTATACCCTGCTGCACCTAATATACCTATTTTCATACTATTGAAAAATTGTATTTATCTTATACAAAAGAACAAAAGAACATAATTATTACGTTGTTGTTCCTTTGGCTTTATAATAAGATGTTCTTATGTTCTTCTATCTAAAAACATGTTCTTATGTCTTATCGTTTCTCGTCTTTGTGTATACCGTAGTAGACACGGAGAGGGGTAGAGCTGACCTTGATGAAACCTTTGGCTTCGTCGGCTGTCCAACCCGTCTGTGTCTCACCATACTCGCCCAGTTTACTTTTTGTAAGGTCGTTGGCAGAGTCGATGCCGACGGTCTCGAAGCCGTAGGGACGGAGCTTCAGGATGGCCGTGCCGGTGACGTTGCGCTGAGAAGAGGTGAGCATGGCCTCGATGTCGGGCATCACGGGCTCTAAGTATTGGCTCTCGTGGAGGAACATGCCGTACCAGTTGGCCACTTGGTCCTTCCAGTACTGCTGCCACTTGCTCAGGGTGCTCTTCTCCAACAGGCGATGCGCCTCGATGATCAGTTTGGGCGCAGCAGCCTCAAAGCCTACACGACCCTTGATGCCGATGATCGTGTCGCCCACATTGGCGTCACGGCCAATGGCGTACGAGGCACCGATCTCCTCGATCTTCTGGATGGCCTTCACACGGTCGTCGAACTTCTCACCATTCACACCGACGATCTCTCCCTTATTGAACTCAATCTTCAACAGCATCTCCTTCTCAGGGGCAGTCACGTGCTTCAGGTAAGCCTCCTCGGGCAGCCCCTGTGTAGGGTCGAGCAACTCGCCGCCACAGATGCTGGTGCCCCAGATGCCGACGTTATAAGAATACTTCAGCTTGGTGAAGTCTGCGAAGAATCCGTGCTCGTTCAGATAGTCAACCTCCTCCTTACGAGTTAGTTTCTTATCACGGGTCAGGGTAATAATCTCCACGCCGGGGGCCATCACAAGGAACGTCATGTCGAAGCGGATCTGGTCGTTGCCAGCTCCCGTCGAACCGTGGGCGATGGCATCGGCACTGATTTCCTTGGCATAGCGGGCGATGGCGATGGCCTGGAAGATACGCTCACTCGACACGGAGATGGGATAGCAGTTGTTACGGAGCACGTTGCCGAAGATCATGTACTTCAGCGACTTCTCATAATACTCGTGGGTCACGTCGAGGGTGACATATTTCACGGCGCCTAGCTTGTAGGCGTTCTCCTCGTTGGTCTTCAACTGTTCTGTACTGAAACCACCCGTATTAGCGCAGGCTGCATACACGTCCCAGCCGTCCTGGGTCAGTTTCATCACGGTGTAGCTGGTGTCAAGCCCACCAGAAAAGGCTACTACAACTTTCTTATTTGCCATATCTTAATAATTCGTTTAATTCGTGAAATTAGTTGTCGTTAAATCTTTCCGTCGATTTTGTTGATGCGCTCGATGACTTCATCGGGAATCTTGGCGGGCAGATGCTCCGTCGGATCATAGAGCATAGCCGTGCAGATGCAGTATTTGCGGCCAGTGCGATGCAGCACGTCCACGTTCACGCAGCCCTCACAACCCTTCCAGAAAGCCTCGTCCTCCGTGAGGTCGGCGAAAGTTACGGGCTGGTAACCCAGGGCCGTGTTCATCGCCATTACGGCTGCGCCGCTTGTCAGGGAGAATATCTTGGCGTGCGGCCAGCGGGTACGGGCCAGGGTGAAAGTCATGTCCTTGATGCGCTTCGCTACATGGTGCCCCCTGAAGTCGGGATGCACGATGAGCCCTGAGGTGGTCACGTATTGCTGGTTCTCCCATGTCTCGATATAGCTGAATCCGGCAAAACGACCATCTTTTGTCAGGGCTATCACGGCCTTAGCTTCCATCATCTTCTTTGCCAGGTATTCGTGTGTGCGCTTGGCGATACCGGTACCGCGTACCTTGGCAGCCTCGGCAATGGTGTCGAGGATGGTGTCGACGTACTGCTCATGCTCAGGACCCGCCACCAATACTTCTATTTCTATTTCCTGTTCCATTGACTTTATGATGCAATTAAATCAGTGTATATCTGTATAATCTGTGTAATCTGTGGCTTATCTCATGTTCGGTACAATGTCGCTCAGGGCTTCGACCACTTCCTGATGCCTGATACCTTCTTTGATGACGATGAAGATCGTGTCGTCGCCGGCGATAGTGCCGATAATCTGTGGTACGTCGCTGTTGTCGATGTTCCAGGCGATGCTGCTGGCATAGCCGGGACGGGTCTTGATGACACCCATATTCCCGCTGAAGTTGATGCTGACGAAGCCTGGTACCTGCATCATCTCACGGATGTTGCTCGGTGTGGAAACACGCTTATACATCGTGTCGTTGGGCAGCACATAGATGTAATTGCCGCCCATCGTGGCAGCCTTGGCGACCTTCAACTGCTTCAGGTCGCGACTCAGAGTAGCCTGCGTCAACTTGAATCCTTCCTTCTGCAAGGCGCTCAACAGCTCGTCTTGACTGCCAAGCTGCTGGCTTGAGATGATGAGACGCAGGGCCTCCAATCGGTTGTTCTTTACTTTCATGTTGGTATATTTATTCAGAAAACGGATGCAAAAGTAGTAAAAACTT
>JAEEGF010593009.1_pt1 | contig 44088 bp, 38 predicted proteins | sample 9134171 | NCBI WGS metagenome assembly JAEEGF01 (sample SAMN16246542, study PRJNA631951) | gut metagenome | biome: gut microbiome; feature: rumen; material: AP-attached | host: Bos | place: Iran: Karaj | collected 2018-10 | reverse complement strand
CATGAGACAGCTCGAAGAGTTCGATAACTTCCGTAAGAGAACAGAAAAAGAAAAAAGCGACATGTTCGATACAGGAGCTACAAACGTAATCGAAAAAATCCTTCCAGTAGTCGATAGCTTTGAGAGAGCAATGAAGACTGTAGACGAAGCGGATAAGGATGACGAGTTCGTTAAGGGAATGACTCAGGTATATAAGCAGCTTATGCAGTGCCTTACAGATGCCGGAGTTGAAGCTATAGAGGCCGAGGGAAAGGAATTTGATCCTAACCTTCACAATGCTGTAATGCATGGAGAGGATGAAAATCTCGGAGAAAATATCATAGCCGAGGAATTCCAAAAGGGCTATAAGTTCCATGATAAGGTAATAAGATACAGCATGGTACGAGTAGTTAACTAAGTATAGTTAACTTAGTATAGTTAACTAAGTGTAGTTAACTAAGTGTAGTTAACTAAGTATAGTTGAAGTGATACAGTTCAACTGAGTATAGTAATTAATAACGGTAATAATAGTAACAGATGTAAATCATTATAGAAAAAGAAAGGTTTAAATTAGGAGGATAAAATATTATGAGTAAGATAATTGGTATTGATTTAGGTACAACTAATTCATGTGTAGCTGTTATGGAAGGTGGAAAGCCAGTAGTTATCACAAATGCAGAGGGTGCTAGAACAACCCCTTCAGTTGTAGCTTTCGATAAGAAGACAGGCGAGCGTCTTGTTGGTGATGCAGCAAAGCGTCAGGCAGTTACAAACGCAGGAAGAACAATTTCTTCAATCAAGAGACATATGGGTACAGATTACAAGGTTGAGGTTGATGATAAGAGATATACACCACAGGAAATCTCAGCAATGGTTCTTCAGAAGCTTAAGGCTGATGCAGAAGCATATCTTAATGATAAAGTAACAGAGGCTGTTATTACAGTTCCAGCATACTTCAACGATGCACAGCGTCAGGCAACAAAGGATGCAGGTAAGATTGCAGGTCTTGATGTAAAGCGTATCATCAACGAGCCTACAGCAGCTGCACTTGCTTATGGTCTTGACAACGGCAACGAGCAGAAGATCATGGTTTATGACCTTGGTGGCGGTACATTCGATGTATCTATCATTGAAATCGGTGATGGTGTTATCGAAGTTCTTGCAACAAACGGTGATACACATCTTGGTGGTGATGATGTAGATAATATAGTAGCTGATTACATCATGAACGAATTCAAGAATGCAGAGGGTGTTGATCTTAGAAATGATCCTATGGCTCTTCAGAGAGTTAAGGATGCAGCAGAGAAGGCTAAGAAGGAGCTTTCTTCAATGACAACAACATCTATCAACCTTCCATATATTACGGCAACAGCTGATGGACCAAAGCATATCGATATGACTCTTACAAGAGCAAAGTTCGAAGAGCTTATTTCAGATCTTGTTGATCGTACAACAATTCCAGTACAGAATGCACTTAGAGATGCTGGTCTTACAGCAAACGATCTTTCAAGAGTACTTCTTGTTGGTGGTTCAACTCGTATTCCTATGGTTCAAGAGCACGTTAAGAAGCTTACAGGAAAGACACCTGATAAGAGCCTTAACCCAGATGAGTGCGTAGCTATCGGTGCTTCTATCCAGGGTGGTAAGCTTGCTGGTGATGCAGGCGCAGGTGATGTTCTTCTTCTTGACGTAACACCACTTACACTTTCAATTGAGACAATGGGTGGAATTGCAACACACCTTATTCCTAGAAATACAACAATTCCTACAAAGAAGAGCCAGGTATTCTCAACAGCAGCAGATAATCAGAGCGCTGTAGATATCAACGTACTTCAGGGTGAGCGTGAATTTGCTCGTGACAATAAGTCACTTGGTCAGTTCCGTCTTGATGGAATTCCAGCAGCTAAGAGAGGTGTTCCTCAGATCGAGGTTACCTTCGATATCGATGCAAATGGTATCGTTAATGTTTCTGCTAAGGATCTTGGAACAGGTAAGGAGCAGCACATCACAATTACAGCTGGCAGCAATATGTCAGAGGATGAAATCAACAAGGCTGTTAAGGAAGCAGCTGAGTTCGAGGCTCAGGATAAGAAGCGTAAGGAAGGCATCGATGCAAGAAATGATGCAGATTCAATCGTAATGCAGACAGAGAAGTCACTTGCAGATGTTGGAGATAAGATCTCAGCAGATGACAAGGCTAAGGTAGAGGAAGATATCAAGGAACTCAAGGAACTTCTTGCTCATTCAACTCCTGACAATGTTCCAGAAGAGGATGTTGAAAAGCTTAAGAGCGGCAAGGAAAAGCTTATGAATGATGCACAGCAGCTCTTCCAGAAAGTTTATGAGCAGGCTCAGGCAGCTGGTGCAGGAGCAAATCCTAATGCCGGTGCAGGCCCAGACTTCGGTGCAGGTGCCGGAAATGGTTCAGATCCTAATGGCGGAGATGATGTAGTAGACGGAACATACAAGGAAGTTTAATTTAAAGTAATTAGCTTAATTGCCTGTCTAACCAAATTACATTTGGGATTGAAATAGATTAAAATTAGTGATATAATCAAAAAAGGCAGTTAGTTGTTCTGACTGCCTTTTGTTGAGTATTAAGAGAAAAGGGAAAGTATATGGCAGAGAAAAGAGATTATTATGAGGTGTTAGGCGTAGATCGTAATGCCTCAGCGGATGACCTTAAAAAGGCATATCGTGTGCTTGCTAAGAAGTATCATCCGGATATGCATCCTGGCGATAAGGAAGCAGAAGAAAAGTTCAAGGAAGCTAGTGAAGCATATTCTGTATTAAGTGATGATAGTAAGAGAAAGCAGTATGACCAGTTCGGACATGCAGCCTTTGAAAATGGCGGCGGAGGTGGTGCAGGCGGCTTTGACTTCTCTGGCATGGACATGGGAGATATATTCGGAGATATCTTTGGTGATTTCTTCGGCGGTGGCTCAAGAAGCAGAAGAGCTAATAATGGTCCTATGAAGGGAGCTAATATCCGTACTTCAGTTAGAATCAGCTTTGAGGAAACTGTTACAGGTACGGAGAAAGAGGTTGAGTTCAATTATAAGGATACCTGTCCTGAATGTAATGGATCCGGTGCTAAAAAGGGAACATCACCGATTACCTGTTCTAGATGTGGTGGCACAGGTCAGGTTATTACAACTCAGCGTACTTTATTTGGAATGTCAAGAGTATCTTCAGTTTGCCCGGATTGTAGGGGAACAGGAAAGATAATAAAGGATAAATGTCCTAATTGCTTTGGAAATGGATATAAGCTTGTTAAAAAGCGCATAAAGGTCAATATTCCAGCTGGTATAGATGATGGTCAGATGGTCAGAATGTCAGGTCTTGGTGAGCCTGGAACAAACGGAGGAGAAAGAGGAGATCTTCTTGTTGAAATTGTAGTTTCTCAGGATTCACGTTTCCAGAGAAATGGCTATGATGTATATTCTACAGCAGAGCTTCCGTTTACTACAGCAGCTCTTGGCGGAGATGTCAGAATTGCTACTGTAGATGGTGATGTGCTTTATACTGTAAAGGCAGGAACTCAGACTAATACAAAAGTAAGGCTTCGCGGTAAGGGTATTCCTTCTATCAGAAATAAAGAGGTTCGCGGAGATCATTATGTAACTCTCATCGTTCAGGTTCCAACAAGGCTTACAAGCGAGCAGAAGGAACTCCTTCAGCAGTTTGATGCAACCTTTGGCGGTGGTGCAACAGAGGATGGTTCAGCTAGTGCCGGTGCAAAGAAGAAAAAGAAGAAGTTCTTTTAAAATACATTTATCATTTAAGGAGGTTTTTAGACATGCAGTGGAGAAAAATCACAATCGAAACCACTACGCAGGCGGAGGAAATTGTTGAGAGCGTTCTTTGTGATTTTGGTATTACAGGAACTGAAATAGAAGACAATCTTCCATTCACCAAAGAGGAACTTGAGAAGATGTATGTTGATGTTCCTGAGGTAGGAGAGGATGACGGAACAGCAAAGGTTTCATGCTATATCGATATGGAGACTGATGCAGATAAGCTCATCGATGAGCTTTCAAAAAAGCTTGCAGAATATGCAGGTGCTGTTGATTTAGGCAGTCTTAAATTTACAAAATCAGTTACGGAGGATAAGGATTGGATGAACAGTTGGAAGGAGAATTTTAAACCTATCAGAGTTGCAGATGATATTGTTATTAAGCCTACTTGGGAAGCTGGCTTAGAGCTTAAGAATACAGATACTATTATTGAAATCGATCCGGGTTCAGCATTTGGAACTGGTACACATGAAACAACAAAACTTTGCGTTACAGCAATCAAGAAGTATTTAAAGAAGGATGACGCTGTTATTGATATAGGAACAGGAAGCGGTATTCTTTCAATTCTTGCTATGAAGCTTGGAGCTAAGTGCGCAGTTGGTACAGATATAGATGCTAATGCAGTTTCTACAGCTAGGACAAACACAGTATTAAATAAGATTACAAAGAATGTTGTTTATCTTGAGGGTGATGTAATCGGCGATGAGAAGATTAGAAAGGAAGTTGGCTATCAGATGTATGATGTAGTGGTAGCTAATATACTTGCAGATGTTGTTATTCCTCTAACAGATGTTCTTAAGGATATGATCAAGCCGGGTGGAACATTCATTACATCAGGTATCATCAAAGAAAGAGCAGGAGAAGTTGAGTCAGCTCTTGCAAAGAATAATCTTAAAGTTGTTGATAAGCTTGAGCTTGGTGATTGGGTATGTTTTGTAGCAAAGGCTTAATTATCAGTGAGACCTAAGATAATAAGATTAATGTTGCAAGGGTATATTTAATTCGATAAATCACAACTATAGAAGATTGATTTTGTAAGTAAGACCGCTCTAGGGGAACCTAGGGCGGTTATTATTACGCAAAAAAATATCTACCATATTTATGGAAAAAGTGGTATAATGAAATTTAGTGTTTGTTATGGGCGGATTAAAGCAGCATTAAGTTATATTTATGCCTTAAAATAGTAACAGCCTATAATGTCAGTAATAGCTTAAAAAGGCGGCAACGGCCCCTAATGGCAGTAATAGCTAAAAATGGCGGCAACGGCCTCTAATGGCAGTAATAGCTTGTAATAACAGCAACCAGTAATGATAGTTGCAGTTTAGTATAAGGGAAAGAAATGATCGGATAAAGGTGCGCATATGTACAGATTTTATGTTGATGAAAGTGATGTAAATGAGGCTTTAGGTGAAATAACTCTAAAGGAGGAAGACTATAATCATATTAGAAATGTCCTCAGGATAAAACTGGGTGAAAAAATCGTGGTATGCGACGGTGCCTGTCATGATTATTATTGCAGCGTAAAAGAGCTTGGAAGTGGAAAGGATCCTGTAATAGCTGGAATTGAGCGAATGGAGTTTTCAAAGAATGAGCTAAAGCCAAGAATTGTTCTTTACCAGGGCTTTCCTAAAAAGGATAAGATGGAGCTTATCATTCAAAAGGCTGTAGAGCTTGGCGCGGCTGAAGTTGTTCCTGTCATGACAAGAAGGACGATAGTAAAGCTTGAGGATCCAAAGAAGGAAGCAAAGAAGATTGCTAGAATGAATGAGATAGCAAAGGCTGCAGCCATGCAGTCTGAAAGAGGAGTTATTCCTCAGGTGGCCTCTCCTGTCAGTTTTAAGAGCATAATAAAGGAAATAGGAGAAAAAATTAAAGCTTCAGGAAATTCTGATAGCACGAAAGTCTTTGGCATAATACCTTATGAGAATGCAGAGGGCATGGAGGCTTCAAGAAAGCTCTTTAAGAGCATTGCAGATGCATGTAAGGAAGGCGGTGAAATTGCCATATTCATTGGACCGGAAGGCGGCTTTGATCCTGAGGAGGTTCAGCTTGCACTTGATAATGGCATCACCCCTGTAACGCTAGGACACAGAATACTTAGAACTGAAACAGCAGGCTTCTGCATTATTTCGGCCTTTATGCTTATGCTAGATGAAGACTAAATTAGCAATTTTTTATATTGTATATAGATATTTGCTTGAAAATTGATTTTTGATATGGTATATTAGTGAATGTTTTATTCAGAAAATAGATTTGGAATAAGGGAAAAAATATGGAATGCTATTTAGATAATGCTGCGACTACGCGTACAGCGAAGGAGGTTGCAGATGAGGTCATGAAGATGATGACCATAGATTTCGGAAATCCATCATCACTTCATACAAAGGGCTTTGAGGCAGAGCAATATGTTAAAGCAGCAAGGAAGACCATTGCTGATACTCTTTCAGTAAAGGATAGTGAAATTCTCTTTACATCCGGTGGTACTGAGTCGAATAATATGGCTCTCATTGGTACGGCACTTGCCAAAAAGAGAATGGGGAAGCATATTATTACTACTTCTTTTGAGCATGCATCGGTATCTAGTCCTCTTTTGTTCCTTGAAGAAAATGGCTATGAAATCAGCTTTTGCCCGGTAGATGCTACGGGGCATGTTAAGGAAGATAAGCTGCTTGATATGGTGCGCCCTGATACTATTTTGGTATCTATCATGTATGTAAATAATGAAGTTGGTGCAGTGCAGGATATAAAGAGGTTATCAAGGCTTGTAAAGGAAAAAAATCCTGATATAACCTTCCATAGTGATTGCATTCAGAGCTATGGCAAATATGTCATTAATCCAAAGGAGGAAGGAATAGATCTTCTTTCCGTTTCAGGACATAAAATAAATGGACCAAAGGGTACTGGATTTTTGTACATAAAAAGCGGAACTAAGATAAAGCCTATCATATACGGCGGAGGTCAGCAAAAGGGCATGCGCTCTGGAACTGATAATGTGCCTGGAATAGTTGGCTTAGCAAAGGCAGCTCAGCTGGTTTATGAGAATCATTCTGAAAAAGTTGCAAAAATGTATGAAATAAAAGAGCATTTTGCAAAAAGGCTTACAAGCGAGATTGAAGGCGTATCGGTGAACTGCGTTCCGCAGGATATAAGAGAGTGCGCACCGCACGTTCTTAGCGTAAGCATAGAGGGAGTCAGAGCTGAAGTACTTCTTCATTCCTTAGAGGAAAAGGAAGTTTATGTATCCTCGGGAAGTGCCTGCTCTTCAAATCATCCAGGAACTTCAGGAACCTTAGTTGCAATAGGTCTTGATAAGAAGCTTTTAGATTCTACGGTGAGATTTTCATTTTCCTTCCAGACAACCATGGAAGAGGTGGATTATGCAGTAGAAGCAGTTAAGGAAATCGTTCCAAAGCTACGCAGACATGTGCGCAGGTAAGAAGACTAAAAAATAGATAGATAAAAGAAAGCAGGAGAATATGCAGTACGGAGCTTTTTTATTAACATATGCAGAGATAGGCTTAAAGGGAAAGAACCGCGGTAAGTTCGAGGAAAGTCTTAGAATGCAGGTAGAGCACAGAGTAAGAAGATGTGGAGAGGGCTTTAAGGTTTCTCGTGAAGACGGAAGAATTTTAGTATTATGCCCTGAGGAATATGATTATGATAAGGTCGTAACCGAGCTTGCAAGAGTTTTCGGTGTTAACGGTGTAATGCCGGTAAAGCTGGTTCCTAGCACTGAGTACGAGCTTATAAAGAGCGAGGTCGTAAATTATGTGAAGGAGGTTTATGGTGACAAGCCATTTACCTTTAAGGTATTTGCAAAGAGAGCAGATAAGTCATATCCTCATCCATCGCCTGAAATATGTGCAGATAGTGGAGAGCTTATTCTTAAGAATTTCCCTAATTCTAGTGTAGATGTTCATAATCCACAGGAAAAAATCTGGGTAGAGGTTCGTAAGAATACTTATATTTATTCAGTTGTAATTCCGGGAATAGGCGGAATGCCGATCGGAACAGCAGGAAAGGCAATGCTCCTTCTTTCTGGTGGTATTGACAGCCCGGTTGCTGGATATATGATTGCAAGGAGAGGCGTAGTAATAGAGGCAGTTTACTTCCATGCACCTCCATATACCAGTGAGAGAGCAAAGCAGAAGGTAATAGATCTTGCAAAGGAAATGGCAGCTTTTACAGGCACCATCAGACTTCATATAATAAACTTTACAGATATTGAGCTCTATATCGATGAAAATACTCCTCATGACGAAATTACAATTATCATGAGAAGACTTATGATGAAGATTGCCTGCAGACTTGCAGAGCGCGAGAAGTGCAATGGTCTTATTACAGGTGAGAGCATAGGACAGGTTGCAAGTCAGACAATCCAGAGCCTTTATTGCACAAATGAGGTATGTAATGGTCCTGTTTATATGCCTGTTTATCGCCCTGTTATCGCCTTTGATAAGCAGGAGATAGTAGACATAGCTCAGAGAATCGGTACCTATGAGACCTCTATCGAGCCATACGAGGACTGCTGCACAATATTTGTAGCAAAGCATCCTGTTACAAAGCCTAACTTAAATATCATAAAGGCAAGTGAAGCCTGCCTGCCTGATATTGAGGATAAGATAAATGAGGCCATTGCGACAGAGGATATAATAGTATGTAAGGCAGATGTGGACGAAAATCTATAATAGATAATTTGGGGAGCAAATTACTTTTTATGGATGATAATTAATGAAATTCGTAATTCGTAATGAATCGGATTTTATATATGAAATCGGACAGAGTAAAATAAAAAAAGGTTTAACAAAAACGATGGATAAAGAACCATCGTTTTTGTTAAACCCCTATTAAATTCTTTTTTGAAAGATGTACATTAATCTGTACACCTGAATAAATATTGTTGATTAAACAATATAAGGCTTTAAGAGCTCAAGAATCTTATCAACGTCACCTTCACTATGAATGTTAAGGTCAATTGGCTTTGAAAGATCAAGAGAGAAAATGCCCATGATTGACTTAGCATCGATTACATATCTTCCAGATACGAGATCAAAATCTGAGTCGAACTTTGATACATCGTTAACGAAAGCCTTTACCTTGTCAATTGAATTTAAAGAAATCTGAACTGTTTTCATCTTGATTTCCTCCTTGGATAAAATAATAAAATAAATATTTTGTACACTCTAATACTACTAGAATTTAATGAAAAAGTCAAGTCAGAAATGCTAGTTTTAGCCTATGAAATAAGGCTTTTATTAAACAAATAATACATAAACTATTTTTATGGGAAGAATCTTTGGTACCCATATTTACCCAAAAATGGGTACTGGGCGATTTGAAAGGTATGTAAATGGATATAAGCACAGTTGTGGAAAAATATGTAAAGGGGAAGAGAGCAGCCTTTCTTTCACTAGGATGTAAAGTAAATGCTTATGAACTTTCTGCCATGAGACAGATCATGGTAGATGCCGGGGCTATAGCTGTTTCCTTTGAAGAGAAGGCGGATTTTTATGTTGTAAATACCTGTACGGTAACTAATATCGCAGATCAGAAGTCGAGGCAGATGCTCCATAAGGCTAAAAGAGAAAATCCTGATGCGATAGTTATTGCTGCAGGCTGCTATGTACAGGCCTATGAGGAAAAGGTGAAAATGGATGATGCCATTGACCTGGTCATTGGAAACAGAGGCAAGGGAAAGATATTAGAGGCCATTACTGAATATTTCAATGCAAAGGAAGAGTCGGATGAGGTTATTAAAAATGATATGGTATGTAATATCATGAAAAATGATACCTATGAAGAGCTTCCGTTAGCACCTGAAACTGAGCATACAAGAGCTTATTTAAAGGTGCAGGATGGCTGTAATCAGTTCTGCACCTATTGCATTATTCCTTTTGCAAGAGGAAGGATATGCAGCAGGAAGGAAGAGGATATTGTAGCGGAAGTAAAGCAGCTGGCACAGAACGGCTTTAAGGAAATTGTAATTACAGGAATTCATCTATCCTCATTTGGAATGGAGCATTACCCTGAAAAGGAGCGTTTTGATCTATGTCCCGGAAATTTAAATAAAGAAGATGCAGATTCAATGGTGGAGCACCCTTTAGTACATCTTATACTTTCCGTTGCAAAAATAAAGGGAATTGAAAGAATAAGACTTGGCTCTCTTGAGCCTAGAATTATAACAGAAGGCTTTGTAGCAGCAATTTATAAAAGAACTGACAAGCTGTGTCCTCAGTTCCATTTATCATTGCAGAGCGGCTGTGATGCAACTCTTAAAAGAATGGCAAGAAGATATACGACAGATGATTTCAGAGAAGGCGTAAGAATTCTTAGAAAGTATTATGTAAATCCTGCCATTACAACTGATATCATAGTGGGCTTCCCTGGGGAAACGGATGATGATTTTAATGCCTGCGTAGAGTTTGCTAAGGAAATCGGCTTTGCTAAGATACATGTATTTAAGTATTCCAGGAGAGACGGTACAAGGGCAGCACTGATGAAGGATCAGGTTGCAAATGCTGTGAAAAATGAACGCTCCCACATTCTTATTGAAGCAGAGGAAGAGATGGAAAGAGCTTATGCGGACAGCTTCAGGGGAGAGAGCATTGATGTTCTTTTTGAGGACTCGGTTCTGCTGACAGATGAAGAGCTTTTAGGACTTAATGTCGGAAGCCTTGAGAAAAACGTGGTGACTGAAAATATGGATGACGGTGATGAAGCAGTGAGAAATTTGGACAAAAAGCTCTATTACCGTGGACATACTGATAGAAGTGTGATGATTTATGTAAGATGTAATAGTGATATAAGCGGTCAGATATTACCAGTAGTGCTAAAGTAATATGAACGATGTCTATTGGCCGTAAAGAAATAACATAAATGGTAAGACGTTGGTCGCAATGAAATTATATAAAAATGGTAAGATAATTCCGCTAAATAAAAAACTACAGCTAAGGTCCTAGCCTTAGCTGTAGTTTTTTCTATTTCAATTTCTCTGATTGTGCTTTTACGCAATATCCTGCATCTGAGCTGTGTAAAGGTGATAGTATTCACCTCTCTTGGCCATGAGCTCTTCATGAGAGCCGCTTTCAACAATTCTTCCGTCATCGATATACATGATCTTGTCACAGTTCTTAATTGTGCTTAAGCGGTGAGCAATGATGAAAGAGGTTCTGCCCTCTAACATTGCATTAAGACCAATCTGAAGTGCACGCTCTGTCTGTACGTCTATACTTGAGGTTGCCTCATCAAGAACAAGAATCGATGGATCTGAAATAAGTGTTCTAGCAAAAGATATGAGCTGTTTTTGTCCTTGAGAGAGAGTAGAACCGCGCTCATGGACCTCGGTTTCATAGCCTTCAGGCATTTTTGAAATGAAGCTGTCAGCACATACTGTAGAACTTGCTTTCTTAATTTCTTCATCAGTAGCATCAAGTTTACCATATCTGATATTATCAGCTATTGTGCCACTGAAGATGAAGCTATCCTGAAGCATTATTCCCATCTGGCTGCGGAGTGAATTAAGAGTGACCTTACTTATGTCAACTCCGTCAATAAGAACCTGGCCGGAATCGATGTTATAAAATCTAGAAACCAGGTTTACGATAGTACTCTTACCGGCACCTGTTGGTCCAACAAGAGCAACGCTCTCACCAGGTTTTACCTTGAAGGAAACGTTCTTAAGAATAGGACGGTCCTTTTCGTAGCTGAAGGTAACGTTCTTGAACTCGACTTCGCCCTTTATGTCAGGCATCTTGGTCGCATTTTCTGCATCTGTAACAGTTACAGGCTCATCGAGAGTTTCAAATATTCTTTCAAGATAAGCAATGTTGTTGATGAAGTTGTTAAAGATGTTTCCAAGGTTCATGATTGGCTGCCAGAATCTTGCTGCATATGATGATATAGCAATGATTGTACCAACAGTAGTGTTGCCTGTTCCGAAGATAACCAGACCAAAGAGTAAGATAGCAGCACGGATAACTACTGAAATGCTGTCAATACCCGGCCATACAAGGTTGGAATACTTAACTGCCTCCATCCAAGCGCTTCTTGTTCTGTTTGAAAGTCCTTCGAATATACCAGCGTTTTCATCTTCACGTGCAAAGATCTGAGTGATTCTTGCACCTACTATATTTTCCTGAAGATAAGCATTAAGGTTTGAATTTTTATTTGAAACTAACTGCCAGGCACGTCTCTGCTTGTTCTTTATCCAGAACATGAATACTGCAAGAACAGGTACGCCGCAAAGAACCACTAATGAAAGCTTTACATCGACTATAAACATAAATACAACGATGAAAAGCAGGTTTATTATTTCAAGTATTACATTTATAAGACCGTTAGAGAGCATATCAGAAACTGAGTTTACATAGTTGACAACCCTAACTAAGATTTTTCCCTGTGGTCTGTCATCATAATACTGAAAAGGAAGTCTTTGAAGATGCTCGAAAAGATCGCGTCTTATGTCGTAAATTATATCCTGACCTACCTTTGTCATAATTCTTGAACGGATAGTAGTAAAAACTACGCTGACTAAATATGTAAGAATCATAAGTCCGGCAAGGATGAAAAGGAATTTTGTATTTTTATCTGGTATTGCTTCATCAAGAGCAATCTCCTGGATAAGTGGAACAAAGAGGCCTGCAACGGCACCGAGTGCACTTAATATGAGAGCAAAGAGCATTTTATTGGCATGTTTTTTTACATAGACCCATGCACGTAACAGATGCTTTATATTAAACGGCTCTTCTAATATTTCGTCTTCTTTATAAGTATTTCTGCTAGCCATTATGCAATACCTCCTTTCAGTGATTCTTCTTCGCCCGTCTGGAGCTTTACAACATCATAGTAGTAACCATGCTGTTTTATAAGCTCTTCATGGGTTCCGCTTTCAATTATCTTACCATCCTTAAGGATGAGGATCTTGTCTGCGAATTTAGTTGTAGATATTCTCTGCGCAATGATTATCTTTGTGCAGTTAAAGTCGAGATTTCTTAGTCCCTCCTGGATTACTTTTTCTGTTTCAAGATCGACAGCAGAGGTAGTATCATCGAGAATGAGGATTGATGGCTTAACAGCAAGAGCTCTTGCAAGGCTGATTCTCTGCTTTTGTCCACCGGAAAGTCCGACACCTCTTTCACCTACGATGGTCTCATAGCCCTCAGGCATCTTTGCGATGAAATCAGAAGCAGCAGAGTACTTGGCAAATTTAACAACTTCCTTTTCTGTAAGTGACTCATCACCATAGGCAATATTTCCATCGATGGTGTTTGAATAAAGAAGTACGTCCTGAGTTGCAAGTCCGATATTTCCACGCAGCTGCTTTAATTTCATATCCTGAACATTTACGCCGTCAATTTTAACAGTTCCCTTTGTTGGTTCGTAGAATCTAGGGATGAGGTGAATGAGCGAAGTCTTTCCACAGCCCGTCTCGCCCATGATGGCGATTGTCTCACCAGGCTTTGCCTTAAATGAGATATCAGTAAGTACTGGAAGCTCGCCGTCATCGTATTTGAAATCAACATGGTCGAATTCAATTTCACCTTTAAATCTTTCAGGCATGTCAACTGCATCTTCCTTATCCTTGATATGTGGCTCGGAATAGTAGATTTCCATGACCTTAGCTGAAGCAGATGAGAAACGCTGAAATTCGTTGATGATTGAACCAAGGTTTCTCATTGGGTTACAAAGAGCCCATACAAGACCTGAGAATGCAGCATATTGACCAAGTGTAAGGTGACCGTTTATGATAAAAAGACCAACTGTTACAAGAAGTACAACTGGCATTATATCCGCAAAGGTCTCGATGAAAGGATAGTAGCGGAGCCAGGTAAGGGCTGTATCCTTATTGGTATCGCTATAATCTTTATTTCTTTCATCAAATTTCTTGATTTCGTAATCCTCTCTAGCAAAGGCCTTAACAACTCTGTTACCGGAAATGTTTTCCTGGGCAGCTGTATTTAAGTGAGAGAGCTTTTCACGGAGCGCATTGTGCTTTGGACCGACCTTTTTCTTGAAAAGAACAATTGTAATAAATACAAAAGGTGCAAGTATAAGCATTGAAAGAGCTACCTTCCAGTCCATGATGAAGAAATAGATCATTGTGGATAGGAAAAGTGAAAAGGATTCAATGATTGACCTTATTACCCATGCAACCATGTGACGAACAGCATCAAGGTCACCTGTAAGTCTTGTCATAAGGTCGCCGGTACGATAGGTCGCATAGAACTTCATGTCCTGACGCTGCACCTTGTCGTAAAGGAAGTTACGTACCCTGTAAAGAACGGCCTGTGATACGCGTTCAAAAAGCATACAGGTATAGTAAACTACAGATGTTCTGAAAAAGGTTATGCCTACCATCGCAATAAGCATTAGGTAGAAGCCTTTTCTGTCATTTGCAAGATTTTCCGCTGCCTTGTCACCGGATAGATAGGTGTCTATTACCTGCTGCATAAAGTGTGGTACTGTAAGCTGCAGGAAGTTGTAAAGTATGGTACCGAAAATACCTAAAATATACAAGGCTCGATAGCCTTTCATATTTTCCCAGAGCCATTTGATCTTCGATTGATTTTCCGAGATGGCTCTGTTTTCTTTTGCAGAACTCATTATTTCTCCTCCATGATAAATGTGTGTCTACGTGTTTTTTCTTCCGTAAAATAAAAAAAACAGGTTTAATTATACTACTTAAATCTGCTTTTAACAAAAATAATTCTATTTTACAGTAAAAGAGTATAGCACTTTCGAAAATATTGTGCTATAATAAAAGAGATTTGGAAATGGTAAAATTCTATTCTTTTGATGTCTTTTCTTAGCGAAAACGTTTTTTTGTGATGTTTTTTTAATGCCTTTATTTAATATATGTAAAGGCTTACCGAAAATTTGCTAAGGGAAAAAATGGGGATTGGAAAAAAATTTTATATTTAAGTTTTAGGTGAAATTATAAATTTTTGATTGATCAGGTGAGAAAAGAGAGGTTTGGATGAAATATTTATACGAAGACAGTGATTTAGTTAATAATCCGTTTCAATGTTTTTATTATAATTCGGAGTGGTGCACATTTCCTATTGCGCCGCACTGGCACTATTATATGGAGCTGCTTTACATTCTTTACGGAGCGGCAGAGGTGCATATTGATGGAGTAAAATATCTTGCAAAAAAGGGTGAGGTAGTGGTCATTCATCCGCAGGCTGTTCATGCAATATACAAGGATAAGGAAAAGGAAAATGAGGCTCTTGTTTATGCTGTAGTAAAAATGGACATGAACCGCATGACATTATCTTCCTACTATTCGCCAAAAATCAAGAGTATCTTTAAGCTTGCAAGGCATAAAAAGACAGCTGTTGTGATAGATGCGCAGGCTGCTAAGGATATGATGCTGGAGGCTATTTTCCACAGATGCTGTTATGAAAGCGAGAAGAAGGATTATAGCTATGACATGATCATACTTTCAGAATTATATAAGCTTATGATCATGATAATCCGTTTCTGGCAGGACAGAGGCTTTGTGATTGATGAGGCGGCCTATGCCGATGATGATTCACATGATATCTACAGCATTACTAAATACATAGATGAAAATATGAATAAGGCCTTAAAGGTCAGTGAAATAGCAGAGCAGTGCGGTATGAGCTATTCTTATTTTGCAAAGCGTTTTCAGAGCGTATATGGTAAGAGCTGCAAGGAATATATTGAGGATATGAGAATTTATAAGGTCGAGGAGCTTTTGGTATATACCGATTTTGACTTAAGCTACATAAGCCAGCTTACGGGCTTTTCAGATTGCAGTCATATGATAAAGAGCTTTAAAGAAAGAAAAAAGATGACGCCAAAGAAATTTAGAAGTGAATATGTAAGAGTTGCAGCAGATGGAACCTCTGCAGGAAGAGCTCCTGCAGATTTTCCAGAGGAATTAAAGCATCTTACCTGATGCTTATTATTCTATGCATACTAACAGGCTGTCTATTATTCGTATGTATACTAACAGGCTGTCTATTATTCGTATGCATACTAACAGGCTGTCTATTATTTGTATGCTTACTAACGCGCAGTCTGTTATACTAATGCTTTATTTCTTGTAATAAAAGTATGTCTATATTGCTCTCTAGTCTGTACATCTTCGGAAGGAAAGAGTCGCAGGTGATTATGTCAATAGGGATAAGGTATTCCTTTGCTGCCTCGGTGGCGGCAGGCACTATGCCTTCGTTTGGAAGAGTTCTGAATATACTTACCTGAGCACTATTATGGCTTTCTGAAGATGAGAGGCTTTTAGCTGAAGCAGAGCATTCAGATAATGAGAGATTTTTAGCTGAAGCAGAGCATTCAGATAATGAGAGACTTTTAGCTGAGGCTGAGCCTTCAGATGATGAGTGCTTACTAGTAAGGTGCCTTCTTATATAATGCAATGCGCATTTTGCCATATGTTGCTCTTTTTTAGAAGAGGCTATGACAGCATCCTTTATATTGTTTAACCGCTCTATTACAGAGCCGGGAATCAGGATCAGATAGTAGCGTTCAGAGAGCTTTTCTATTACGTCCTCTGTACTCATTAGTGCACTGCTATCAGGCATTGCAGCTTTGCTGGAAGATAGAAGCATTTGAGTTTCTTCTTTGGTTAAATTTAGAACGTAAGCGTATTCTTTTGCATAGAATAATACATCCTTAGCTTTTCCGCCTTCGACCTTTGAGATTACAGATGCATCAACTCTTAAAAGCTCTGCAATCTGCTTTTGTTTGATTTTCTTTTGTTTACGGTATTTACGCATTCTTTCGCATATGAGCGGAATGGTCTGGTTATTATTTTTCATAATAATTTACCTCCTTCATCATAGGCTTTGTTTTTTACGCGAATCCGTAAATTTGACAATTATATTAATATGTGCTAAATTTGTTTTAATATATTCAAAAATAATACAAAAGTTGTTAATTAAGAGGAGGGGTCTAATGACAGCAATAAGAAGAGGGAAAGTCTTTTCGTTTTTATTTGTGCTTGTATTAATTTTTGCATCTGTAGATACAGGCTATGTAAAAGCTGAAGAAAGTGCCAGGGAGCAAGATAGTAAAGCTGTAGAGCAGGAAAGTAAAGCTGCAGAGCAAGATAGTAAAGCCGTAGAGCAGGAAAGTAATGCTGCAGAGCAAGAAAGTAATGCTACGGAGCAGGAAAGTAATGTGACGGAGCAAGAAGTTAAAGCTGCAGAGCAGGTAAAGTTAAGTGCCAGGAAGAAGACTTTATATGTCGGGCAGTCCTTTACTCTTAAGCTTACTGGAACTAAAGAATCTGATACGATAACTTTTGGTTCTTCAAAGAAATCGGTAGCAAAAGTAACTAAAGCAGGAAAGGTGACTGCTGTGAAGGCGGGCACAGCAAATATCGTTGCAAAGGTAAACGGCGAGAGATATACCTGTGTGGTTACGGTAAAGAAAATGGTTGCGGTAAAGGATTTTGCCATTACTTTTGAAGGAAATGAACTTATTGATGGAAATTATATTTCAAGTTATGTTGGCAATAAGTGCCAGTTTGCTGTAACTGCTATATCACCATCAAATGCTTCCATTAAAACAGGCAAATTTACAAGCGGAAATAAGTCAGTACTTACAATCAATTCTAAGGGACTTGCTACCATGAAGTCAGCAGGAACTGCAAAGGTTACCGCTACGGTTGACGGTGTAACTAAGACCTTCGAGGTCGTAGTAAGTGAGCCTCAGAATACTAATCTTGTGCCTTCAATGGATTATCCTAAAGACTATAAGGAAGAGGGTGCAAAATACGGTGAATATGTTAAAATAAATGAAAAAGCAAAGGGCTATGAGTATTTTATTTATTCAGGTGAGGAAGTTCTCCCATTAAAGATTTCTACTAGTGACGGCTTCAGCATTACCTATAAGGTTTTGGATGAAGAAATAATCGCTGCTGAATGGGGAGAATGGAAAGAGGATAATAAATGCGATCTAGAGCTAAAGCTTAAGCCTTTAAAGGAAGGAACTGCCATTGTAGAGGTGTTTGATACCGAGGATGAAAGTGTTAGGGTATATATTGTAGTTCACGTTCTTAGAGCTGGAAATACTGTTCTTTCACTTGAAACAGCGGATGAAAATGGTCTGCTCGACGATGGCTGGAGCCTTGTAATAGATACTCAGCTTGAAACGACAAGAAAATTAAGGCTTACGACCGATAAGGGAGAGGCTGTTGTATGCAAAATTCAAAATAAGGAAATTGTATCTTCAAAGTGGGGCAAGTGGAATAAAAAAGGCGCTAGAGCCTTAACTCTTACTGGCTTAAAGCCGGGAAGTACTTTGGTTACGGTTTATGATAAGAATAATCCATCCTTATCTCAGTCATTTTACGTAGTTGTGGAATAAATCATTTAAGGGGGAATGAAAGGGGAGATATGGCAAAGAAATCAGAAGATAAGAAAAAGGTAGTTGATGTAACTTCTACCATTAAGTGGGTTTTGGGCTCTATAGTAATTCTTGCAATACTTTTTACCATATGGAAGTTAATAAATCTTGGCAAGGACGGCTCTGGAAATGGAGTGGTCGGCTCTAATATTACTGTTAATAGCACAGTCATAAAGGCAGAGCTTAAAAAGGCAGGAGAACTTGTATCTTCAAAATACTATTATAAAGAATCCAGCTATTATAAAAAAGATACTAAGCTCTGGGATACAATAGTGGTACCTTTTTCAGCAGATAAAAGTCTTGTGGAATTTGAGGGTGTAGTGGGACTTGGAATGACACTTGACGAAATAGATGTTGTCGTGGATGATAAAAAGAAACAAATTGTAGTTACTCTTCCGGAAATAAAGGTCTTATCTCATGAAATTACTGATGGAACCTTCAAGGTGACAGATATGGTAAATTCCATTATTACTGATACTAATGTAAATGATTATGCGGCTCTTGTTCAGGAAATTAAAAAGGGCAAGGAAGATATTCTTATGAGCGATAAGAGCATCCTGAAGGAAGTAAGAGAAGATGCTGAAGAAAATCTTAGCGGATTTTTAGCAAGCTTTGCAAGATCTTCTGGCTATGAGCTGGTCTTTGAAGGCGAGGATTACGAAGAAGAGGAAAGTGAAGAAAAGAAGTAAATAGACTGAAAAAATGGTAGAATAGTAAGTAGTGGTTTTATGTATTAATATAAGAATAATTAAAGGGATTTTTATTTTAGGAGAGAGAAATAATATGATTAAAGATTATGTAGCAGCAAAGAAAATCGGGCAGAAGGAGTATAAGGCGGCGGTGAGCAAGGGAAAATCACCATATCTGCCAGTACTCGATGATATATTAATGCATGTTGAGACGACCAATGAAAGAAGAGTCGGACTTTTTGAAATTCCGCTTGAATATATTGTTGGAACTAAGACTCATGAAAGAACAGAGTCCTTTTCACTTAATTTCATGCCTATTCTAGAAGAGAATACGGAATTTGCATATAAATGGTCTGTGCTTTATGATTCACAGCTTGAAGAGGGAATAAGAGATCCTATCAAGGTCTATGAATTCATGAATCAGTTTTACGTTCAAGAAGGAAATAAGAGAGTATCTGTAAGCAGATATGTCGGAGCAAATTCTATTGTTGGCGAGGTCTATAGGATCATGCCGTTAAAGAATGATGAAAAGCAGAATAAGATATATTATGAATTTTTGGAATTCTTTAATGTGGTGCCTATTTATCTCCTTACCTTTTCAGAAGAAGGAAGCTATAAAAAGCTTGCGGATGTAGTTGGAAAGGATCTTGAAACTCCATGGGATGATAAGGTAATTGAATTATTAAAGGCCTCTTATGCGGTCTTTGAAAAGGCATATAAGGCTCAAGGCGGAGAAAATCTTGATTGCACTGTAGGTGATGCCTACCTTGTTTATATAACATTTTATTCAATGGATAGCCTGATCAATGATTCACAAAGTCTTACTTCGCAGAGAATAACAAAGCTCTGGAAGGAATTCAAGACTCAGACCAATGAGCATGTTACACTTGTAAAAACACCTGATGAAATAAAGGACAATAATAATTTCATCAAGAGTGTAATTACTAATTTTATTCCGGATTATACTCCAAGTCACCCGCTTAAAATTGCATTTTTGTATGATAAGAATTCTTCTGAATCAGCATGGACCTACGGCCATGAACTTGGAAGAAATCACATTGAAAATGTATTCGGTGAGCTTGTAGAGACAAGAAAAATAGATAATCTTTCAGACTATGAGTCCTTAAAGGAAGCAATAGATAAAGCGGTTGATGACGGCGTGGAAATGTTCTTTACTGTTTCTCCTGCAATGATGGAGGGAACTGTAAAGGCGGCAGTACATTTTCCGAAGGTAAAGTTTTTGAACTGCTCAATTAATCTTAATTATAATGCCGTAAGAACCTATTATGGAAGAATGTATGAGGCTAAATTCATAATGGGTGCCTTAGCTGCAACTAGAACAATGGATGGAAGAATAGGCTATGTCGCAGATTATCCTATTTTTGGTACCATGGCTAATATAAATGCCTTTGCAATAGGTGCGGCAATGGTAGACCCGGATGTAAAGATACATTTAAAGTGGTCTTCAGAGGCGGGCAGAGACTGGCAGAAGGAATTTGAAGATGAAGGAATTTCTGTAATATCAGGACCGGACTGGATAAAGCCAAGTAACGCTTCTCGTCAGTACGGAGTTTATAAAAAGCTAGGGGATGGTACTATTAAAAATCTTGCTGCTCCTCTTTGGAACTGGGGAAAATACTATGAGCAGATAGTTAAGACTGTTCTGAATGGTTCCTGGGATGCTAAGGGACTTGTTCGTTCAGACAGGGCCCTGAATTATTGGTGGGGAATGTCAGCTGGAGTAATAGATGTAATTCTTTCGAATGATGTGCCATACTACTGTGAAAAGCTTGTTGGAATTTTAAAGGATGGCATAATAAGAGAATCGCTTAAGCCTTTTGCAGGTGAATTACATTCTCAGGATAAGGTTATTCAGAAAAAGGGCTCAGACGAGCTTGCAAGCGAAGATATCATCGACATGAACTGGCTTAATGATAATGTAATTGGAAATATCCCAAAGAAAAAAGCAATAGTTGAAGATGCCGGGGATACCTTGAAGATGAGTGCGGTAGATACAGTTAATAAAGAAGATTAGAAAAGCATAGAAAAACATAGTGAAATAAAAATATGAGGTGATTAGGTAATGAAAATTCTTGTTGTAGCAGACGAAGAAGAGAAGAGACTTTGGGATTTTTACGATAAGGAACGTACGGAGGGTGTAGATTTAATTATATCCTGCGGCGATCTTCATCCAGATTACCTTCAGTTTCTTGTTACTGTTGTAAATAAACCATTATTGTATGTGCGTGGAAATCACGATAGAAAGTATGATGATAATCCGCCTTGCGGATGTGATGACATAGATGATATGGTTTATGATTTTAATGGTCTTAGAATATTAGGACTAGGCGGCAGCATGCGTTATAAGCCGGGAGGAGACATGTATACTGAAGAGGAGATGGCAGCTAGAATAAAAAAGCTTACCAAGAAAATCTATCTTATGAATGGCTTTGACATTTTTGTTGCTCATTCACCTGCTAAGGGCTATGGCGATATGGAGGATATTCCTCATCAGGGCTTTAAATGCTTTAACGAGCTTATGAATAGGTGGAGACCTCTTTATATGCTCCATGGCCATGTACATCAGAGCTACTCTCACAATTTCGAAAGAGAACGTATTCATGAATCAGGAACTAAAATCATTAACTGCTATGGCAGCTATATTTTAGAAATAGATGATAATCAGTTTCCTAAAAAGGGTAAAACAGGTTCTGCTCTTTACGATCTTTATGTAGCAATGAAGGAACGTGAAAGAATCCGCAGAGGATATTGAAAATTAAAAAAAATAAGCGAAGGCATTTGTCCATTTAAGAGGGCAGATGCCTTTTTTTATAGCCTTATTAGAGAAGTTTTGTCAATAAGGCGTTTTTGGAAAAAATAAACTTGCGTTTTTGGTTAATGTATGCTAACATTCAAACGGTTAGCAGTGACTAACCTAACAAACTATTTTATAATAAGAATGGAGTGTATGAATTATGGCAGAAGTTAAGGTTGTTTATTGGTCAGGCACAGGAAATACAGCAGCAATGGCTGAAGCAGTTATCAAGGGCGTAAATGAGGGCGGAGCAACAGCAGTTCCAAAGGCATTTGACTCTCTTACAGTAGATGAAGTTGCAGGAGATAGCGTTATCGTATTCGGTTGCCCTGCTATGGGTGCTGAAGTTCTTGAAGAGTCAGTTGTAGAGCCATTCATGGCTGAATTCGAAGCAGTTGCAGCTGGTAAGAAGGTTGGACTTTTTGGTTCATACGGCTGGGGAGACGGCGAGTGGATGAGAAGCTGGGAAGAGAGAATTGTAAACGCAGGCGCAACTCTCATCAATGATGCTGGTGTTATGGCAAATGAAGCTCCTGATGAAGAAGCTCTTGCAAATTGCGAGGCTCTTGGTAAGGCAGCAGCTGCAGCAGCTCAGTAATTAAGCTGCTTTGCAATAAATAGCTAAATATGCGCAGTACTGACCATTTAGGTTAGTACTGTGTTTTAATGAGAATATGAGAATTATCTGGACTAGGTAGATGATATGCAGATAGAATTGTATAAAGCAATGGATTGCGCTAATTTTGCACATAACTTTATTTATCAATGCGCACCTGTAATTGCTGGGGTAAAGGTCTCAAATCTTTTAGGGGTGAAGACAGATCTGGCTGCGGCTGCGGCAGCAGCGGCAAGGATTTCAGGCCTTGAAAGCTTTGATCTTTGTGAGTCAGAGTGTAGATGCTGGGGCTGCAAAAAGTCGATGATTTTAATATACAGTGAAAAGAAGTTATTAAAGCAGCTCTTTAAACATGAAAATAATGAATTTTTAAATACAAGAGGGATATTAAGCTATAATGAATATATAGAAAGCGGGTTTTTAAACGCAAAACCATCTGTAAAAGGATATTTGCATTATGTGCTTTCTGAAATATCCAGAAGATATCACAGCTATGAAGATGGGAAAGCAGAGTTTCCTCATGAAATAGGCGTGATACTTGGCTATCCATTAGAAGATGTAAAGGGATATATGGAAAATGGCGGCCAGAAATGTCTGCTTAATGGTTACTGGAAGGTTTATAACAATCCGGAGGAAGCTAAAAGAAAATTTGAAATATATGATGAAGTAACTGAGAGCCTTATGAAAAGTCTTTTAAGTGATGGCTGCTCCTTTAAGAGCATACTTACAAGGCGCTTTGATAGGGCGGCATAGTATGCAGTCATTGTGAAATTGATTTTTAATTGTAACGGAGCTTAGGCTCCGTTTTTTTATTTAGGATAATAAATATATGTTGGAAAATGCGTTAATATGTGCTAATATTGATAGGTACTAACGCAGTAGAATTTAGAAGGTTCTGCAGGGCTTTTGCACGGCTTTTGAAGGACTGTTGTAAGGCTTTTGCAAGGCTCCTGCAATGGAACGGAATGCCTTTGCAAGGCTCCTGCATTGGAACGGAATGCTTTTGTAAGAGCTTCGGTGACCTAATTGTCTGCGCTGAAAGGATATTTATGGATATGAATAGAGAAAGCATCGCAATCGATGCCAGGATAGCTCATGAAGCAGATAGATATGCAATAGATGTAATGAAGATTCCGTCGCTGGATTTAATGTATAGTGCATCTTCATCGGTATGTGATTTTATTATGGAGGAGTACTTTAGTGGTAATTTAAGTGTTCCCTCAAGTGTTCACTTAAGTGATTGCCGAAGTAAGTGTTTAGGTGATAAAGGCGGTGAAGGAGATAAAGGTGATAAGGCAGAAACATTGCATTTAGGCAAAAAGATAATATGCGTTGCTGGTGTAGGAAATAACGGCGGTGATGGTGCCTGTATTGCTGGAATAATAAAAGAAAAAGATATAAAGAATGTAGAGACGCAGTTAATAGTCTGCGGTAATTTAGAAAAGGCTAGCTGGGAGTTTTTATACCAGCTATCTGTATATAAAAAGCTAGGTGGAAATGTGAAGTTTTATAAGGCAGAAGGAGATTTAAGAAAAGAAGCTTTATCTATAGATGATAAGAAGTCTGTAATTATCGTGGATGCTTTATTTGGAACGGGACTAGCTAGAGAGGTTGCAGGAAGCTTTGCAACGGTGATTTCTGAAATGAATGAACTAAAAAGTGAAGGAGCAGTGGTTGTAGCAGTAGATGTGCCTAGCGGAATAAATACTGATAATGGTAAGGTGATGGGAATAGCGGCCTTTGCCGATGCTACCGTTACCTTTGGTTACAATAAAAAGGGACTTATTACTAAAACAGGAAAAGAATATGCCGGAAGGGTAATAGTTAAGGACATCGGAATACCAGAGGAGGCATATAGAAAGGTGATGCATGCGTAGATCAGAAGGCTTTTTAAAGACAATGGAGTATTATAATAAGGCAAAGACTCAGGAATTTATAGAGAGAACGCTAAAGGCTGATGTTTCAAAATCAAGAGATAAATTTATAGATTATGTTTTAAAAAATAGCAGAAAAGAAGTGCCTTCAAAGGATTTAAATATTTTAGATGCAGGCTGTGGAAGCGGAAGAGATACGAAGGTATTTTTGGAGAAAGGTTTTTCTGTAGCGGCCTTTGATGCTTCAAATGCGCTCTGCATTGTAGCTAGTGAATATACAGGGATTGAGGTGGAGTGCAGCACCTTTATGGAAACAGATTACGAGAATGAATTTGATGGTATCTGGGCTAGTGCGTCGCTTTTGCACGTTGAAAAGGAGAAGCTCATAGACACAGTAACTCACCTGAAAAAAGCTCTTAAGAAAAACGGGATATTCTATGCATCTTTTAAGAAAGGGGACTTTTCCGGAATAAGAGAAGGCCGATTTTTTCAGGATGCTACAAAGGAGTATTTAAAGGAACTTTTCGGAGAAAAATGCGAAATGGAAATTCTTGAACTTTATGAGGATGAGTCACTTTTATCTAATGGCAGTATTCAGGAATGGGTAAATGTGATAGCTAAAAAGAACTAGTATAAGGATGATTCTATGATAAGAACATTAAAAAAAGGAAATTAGAAATAATAGAGGTGGTTTTATGATTAAAAATGTAAATTTAAAGAGAAAAATGGCAATCCTTCTTTTATTGCTCCTTACTGTTTCAAATGTAGTTGTTCAAGGAGCAGGAGCAGTTAAAGCAGAGGAAAGCAGTAGAGATGTAATTGTAAGGATTGCTAAGGGAGAAATTGGAAATCAGGAGTATGAAAAGGATGGCATAGAAAACTGGAATAAATATTCCACCGACCTGGGCGTTGACGGAAATGGTTACGCATGGTGTGCTATTTTTGTTTACTGGGTATTTAAGCAGGCCGGTCTAAAGCAGAGCGTCTATAAAAATGTGAGCAACTGGATGTCCGTTTATTATACTTATAATGAGACAAATGGAGAAAAGCATGTAAGAGGTGATGGCTATTATCCGGTTCCTGGCGATCTTGTAGTTTTTGACTGGAAGAACGGTGGAAATCAGTTCGATCATATAGGCATAGTCATTAATTATGATGGCTCTACTATGACATACATTGATGGAAATAGCGAGAGCAGCAATGGAACTGTTGCAGAGCATACCTACAGCGTAAATGAAGAAACAATCTATGGTTATATATGCCCGGACTATGAGGACCCGGAGGCAGCCGTCATAAAGTACGAGGAGTTAAAGGTCGATGGCACTGTGTTCCCGGAAGGAAATTTAGAGGAGGGAAAGCCTTTTTCGATTTCAGGTGTAGTTCAGTCACCTTCAGCTCTTACAAAGGTATCGGTTGATATATATAACGAGGCTGGTGAGTGGATGACCGGTGCAGAAAGCGAGGCAGGCGGTTATAGCTTTGATATCCACAGGCTCGATAATGCCATTTCCTTTGGAAAGCTTTCAGCAGGAAATTACCGCTTTGTGGTTTATGCTGAAAATAAAGGCGGAGATAAGGAAACTCTTACTGACAAGAATTTTTCAATAGGGAATATAGAAGGCGGTGCATGGCAGAAAAAAGCTGATATTAAGGAAAAGATAAGGGAAAATGCCATAAAGCTAAAATTATACGGAAAAAAACTTGAGAAAATATACAAAAAAAATCCTGTTCTAATTAGATGTTTTTTTAATGAAGTGCTTGAAAATCCAGGCTTTGCAAGGGTTGGTAAATGAAAGTACTTGAAAAAGAATGGTATTTGTGGTATGATAGATTGAATTATGTTTTCTTGTTAAAGTGGAGGTTCTATGAGAGAAATTAATCATACTCAGTATTTTGAGATTAAAAATGAAAAAGAAATTTCTGTTAAGCAGGTTATAGATACAGTTTATATGGCTCTTACAGAAAAGGGCTACAACCCGGCAAGCCAGATAGTAGGATATATTATGTCGGGTGACCCTACCTATATCACAAGCCATAGAGGTGCAAGAAGCCTTATCATGAAGGTTGAAAGAGATGAAATCATCGAAGAGCTTCTTTCAGACTATATCAATGTACATTTTGGCAAGAATGATGACAAGTCAGAGGAGTAATTTTTTAATATGCGTATAATGGGACTTGATTATGGTGAGCGTACAGTCGGTGTTGCCATAAGTGATGAGCTTTTGATTACTGCTCAGGGAATTGAGGTAATCAGAAGAAAAGAAGAAAATAAGCTGCGTCAGACCTATGCAAGAATCGAAGAGCTCTGCAAGGAATACGGTGTAGAAAAAATAGTTGTAGGCTTCCCTAAAAAACTGAATAATGAATTAGGCGACAGAGCACTTCTTGCTCAGGAGTTTGCAAAAAACGTAACTCGCCGCACAGGACTTGATACTGTTTTATGGGATGAGCGTTTTTCGACTGTTTCGGCACATAGAGTACTTGATTTGGCAGATACAAGTCTTGATAAGAAAAAGAAGGTAGTAGATATGCTTGCTGCAGTTGTAATATTGCAGAACTATCTTGATTATCTCTCACTTCAAAAGGACATTGCAGCCTTCAAGGCAGCAAACCCTGATATTACTTCTCAGCTAGATGAGGATGAGTCTGGTGAAGATGAATCTAATGAAGATGAATCTAATTAAGATGAATACGGTGAAGAATAATCATAATAATATAAATTATAAATCGGATTGTTGAAAATATGGATTTTTAAAAATTTAGATGTTGATAATCTATAGAATCGATAATTCGTAAAAAAATAAATAGTGCATAGTGACATTTTCTGATACAGCGCAAGGAAAGGTAGCAGAAGATGCTTTATGTATGTAATTAAAAAATGTGCGTGCAAAATTCGGAGGGAATAATTTGGCAAAGAAAAAGTTAAGAGATGTTCAGCAAAGCTTTGATGAAAGCCTAGCTGAGCTCATGGATTCTGTCAATAAGACAGGGAAAATGACAGAAGCAGGAAATGGAAAGGGAAAGAAAGCAAAGGCCGAGGAGCCAGCTATCATCCCAGGCAAAAGAGAGGTGCTGACAGATGTGGTCGCAGCAGAAGAGCCTTTCGAAACAATGGAGGATGGAATAAGACCTATCAGACCGGAAAAATATGAGGTGCCAGCTTCATTGATGGGAAGAACCTTTATAAATGCATTTAAGGATTTTCCAAGAAATTCAGAACCTAGTGTCAAGATAATACCGCTTGGCGGACTTGACAGGATCGGAATGAACATTACAGCCTTTGAGTACGGAGAGGATATAATTGTTGTAGACTGTGGTGTGGCATTTCCGGAGGATGACATGCTAGGTGTAGATCTTGTCATCCCGGATGTTACTTACTTAAAACAGAATATTGACAGGGTTCGCGGCTTTGTAATTACTCATGGACATGAGGATCATATCGGTGCGCTTCCTTACATTTTAAAGGAAATAAATGTTCCGGTATATGCTACAAGGCTTACAATCGGTATCATAGAAAATAAGCTGAAGGAGCATGGTCTTCTTCAGACGACAAAGCGCAAGGTCGTAAAATATGGCTCTACCATTACCTTAGGAGCCTTTAGGGTAGAATTCATCAGAACTAATCATAGTATTTCTGATGCAGCAGCTCTTGCAATTTTTACCCCGGCAGGAATAATTATGCATACTGGAGATTTTAAGGTAGATTATACACCGGTACTCGGTGAGCCTATCGATCTTCAGAGATTTGGAGAGCTCGGAAGAAGAGGCGTACTTGCCCTTCTTTGCGATTCGACAAATGTATTAAGACCTGGCTTTACAATGTCAGAGCGTACAGTTGGAAAGCGACTTGATGGTATTTTTGAGGAGCATCCGGATTCAAGAATAATTGTTGCTACATTTGCATCAAATGTAGACAGAGTGCAGCAGATTATTGACTGTGCAGTTAAGTATAAGAGGAAAGTAGTAGTCGAAGGAAGAAGCATGGTCAATACCATTGCGACGGCCGGAGAGCTTGGTTATATAAATATTCCAGAAGGAACTATAATAGATAATGAGATGATGAAGGAGTATCCTGATAATAAGCTTGTTCTTATTACAACAGGAAGCCAGGGTGAAGCAATGGCAGCTCTTTCAAGAATTGCTTTTGGAAATCATAAAAAGATTCAGGTGAAGCCGGGAGACTGCGTAATTCTTTCTTCTACACCTATTCCTGGAAATGAGAAGAACGTTGCTAGAATTATGAACGAACTTTCTATGAAGGGGACCACTGTTATTTATGAAAATACTCATGTTTCAGGTCATGCCTGCCAGGAGGAAATAAAGCTCATTTATGCTCTTACAAGACCTAAATTTGCACTTCCTGTTCATGGTGAGTACCGTCACAGAGTTCGTCAGGCCGAGCTTGCTAATGAGATGGGTGTTCCAAAGGATAGATGTCTCGTGCTTGCATCAGGCGAAGTTCTAGAACTTGGTGCAAATCATGCAAGAATAGATGGAATGGTTTCAGCTCAGGGCGTATTTGTAGACGGCCTTGGAGTTGGTGATGTTGGAAATATCGTTCTTAGAGATAGACAGTGTCTTTCTGAGAATGGTCTTATAATCGTTGTAATGACCTTTGACAGATATTCAAATCAGGTCGTTGCAGGTCCTGATATTGTTTCCCGAGGCTTCGTTTATGTGCGTGAGGCAGAGGGACTTATGGAGCAGTCAAAGATAGTTGTTGAAGACTGTCTTGCTAGATGTCAGAAGCGTAATGTTACTGACTGGACAAAGATAAAGGCTGATATTAAGGATTCACTTAGCAGCTACATCTGGAAGAATATAAAGCGTACGCCTATGATTCTTCCAATAATTATGGAAGTATGATGAAGGTAATTTTTCTATAGGAGGAAAGACGACATGAAACGTTCTGCTGCCGGAAAACTGGTAATGAAGTTTGCTGGCTCTACAATTAGAATTGTTCTGGATATTATATTTTATATTGTGGTGTTGGTAGTGATGCTGCGTGCTGTTAAGTATGCCTATGATTTTACTTATCAGATATTTGGCTCTGTTGCAGTTGCCGAGGCTCCTGGAACTGATGTAGAATTTGAAATCAGCAAGGGCGAATCGACCATGGATATTGCAACAAGACTTGAAAATATGCAGCTTATAAAAAATAAGCGTACCTTCTACTTTAGGACAAGACTTAAGGAATATAATATCATTCCAGGTACATATATTCTCAATACGTCAATGGATTATGAGACAATACTTGAAATAATCACATCTTCAGATGGAGCTATAAGTGAGGATGGTGAAGCTGTATCTGATAAAAAGACAGAAGGTGAAGATTCATCAAATGAGGAAGTGACAGACGAGGCCTCAGACGAGACTTCTGATGGGGATTCGGGTGACGAAACTTTAGGTGAAGAAAAGTCAAAGGAAGAGAAAAAGGGTGAGTAGTGATGGTTTCAGGTGAGCATATAGATGGTTATATAAAATCCTTGATTCCAGAGCTGCCCGCAGAGCTTGAAAAGATAGAAGAGGATGCTAATTATAGAGGCGTGCCCATAATCAGAAAGGACATGCAGCAGCTTATGAGATTTTTAATCGGAATGCATAAGCCTGCAAAGGTTTTGGAAATAGGTACGGCAGTTGGTTTTTCCTCGCTTTTTATGGCAGAGTGCATTAGCCTAAATGCTGCCTTGTCACCTTCATCGTTTGAAATTATTACAATAGAAAAGGATGAGAGAATGTATGCCGAGGCTGTTTTAAATATTTCAGCGTCAAGGCATGCAGATAATATCAAGGCTTTTAAGGCGGATGCGGCAGAGTTTCTTGAAAATGAGGAGAAGCTTAAAGAAAATGCGGGCTTTGATATGATATTTATTGATGCAGCAAAGGCTCAGTATAGACGCTATATTGAGATAATATTAGAAAGAGGCCTCATTAGAAAAAATGGTCTCATTATTACTGATAATATATTGCAAGAGGGCAGCATAGCTGAATCGAAGTTTACTATTGTTAGAAGAGATAGAACGATTCATAAGCGCCTTAGGGATTATGTTAAGTTTTTGATGACAGATCCTGTATTTGAAACCGTGCTTGTTCCTACAGGAGATGGGGCAGCACTTACTAATTATTTAGGTAAGGAAAATTAGTTGTATGAATAGTAGTGTTAATAAGCCGGAACTACTAATTCCGGCTGGAAGTCTTGATGTTTTAAAGGTTGCACTTGATTATGGTGCTGATGCCGTTTATGTAGGCGGCGAAATGTTCAGTCTTCGTGCAGGAGCTAGGAATTTTACTCATGATGATCTGATGGAAGCCTCAAGGCTTGTGCATGAAAGAGGAAAAAAGCTTTATATTACAGCAAATATTACAGCTCATGAATATGATTTGAAGGGCGTACGTGAATATTTTGAGGAATTAAAGGAAGTAAAGCCGGATGCTCTTATTGTATCAGATCCTGGAATTATGTCCATTCAAAGAGAAATTCTTCCTGATATACCTATTCATGTAAGTACTCAGGCAAATAATGTAAATAGTGCGGATTTCAGATTCTGGCATGATGCTGTCGGAGCAACTAGAGTAGTAGGAGGAAGAGAGCTTTCTCTTAATGAAATAAAGAGAATAAGAAGCGAGATTCCGGATGACCTTGAAATAGAGGCCTTTGTTCATGGAGCAATGTGCATATCCTATTCTGGAAGATGCCTGCTTTCGAACTATTTTACTGGAAGAGATGCAAATCTTGGTCAGTGCACGCATCCTTGCCGCTGGAAGTATTATGTGGTCGAGGAAAAGCGTCCTGGAGAATATATTCCGGTAGAGGAAAATGAAAGAGGTACCTATATCTTTAATTCAAAGGATCTTTGCATGATAGACCATATTCCTGAAATTGTTGATGCAGGAATAAATAGTCTTAAGATAGAAGGAAGAATGAAGACGGCTCTTTACGTGGCTACTGTTGCGCGTACCTATAGAAGAGCGATTGATGATTTCTTTGAGTCACCTTCTAAGTATCAGGAAAATATGGACTGGTATAAGGATGAAATTACTAAGTGTACCTTCCGTCAGTTTACTACAGGCTTTTATTTTAATAAGCCTACTCATGAGGGACAGGTATATGATAATAATGTTTATGTAAGAAATTATATTTATCTTGGAACTGTTTCTGAGGATTCAAGAGATGGCCTTGTTACTGGCATGAAGCAGAAAAATAAATACAGCGTGGGCGATGAAATTGAAGTTATGCATGCTGTTGATTATGGAAACGGTTTTAATGAAAAGCTGAAGGTATTAGAACTCATCAATGAAAAGGGTGAAGCTGTTCAGTCGGTTCCACATGCTGAGGAAATATATTCCGTAAGGCTCTCAGGAGATGTCAAAAAGGGAGAAATCTTAAGAGTAAGAGATGATTCTTGATATAAGACAAATCTTGATGATAAGAGATGATTATTAATACAAGATTTAAGCTTTAAAAGTATAAAAAAATGCTTTTTGCATAAAATGTGTTTATTTGGAGGATGTATGGCGAGGAAGGTTAAGTATACAGCTAAGGTTTCGGAAATATCCTGGATTACTGAGGATGTTTTCAGTTTATGGCTTGAGAATAAGGATGCGGCAGCAGAGGCTATGCCGGGACAATTTGCAGAGCTTTACTGCAATGATAAGTCAAGGCTTCTTCCAAGACCTATAAGCATCTGCGATGTTGATGAGGAAAATGGAAGAATAAGATTTTGCATAAGAGCAGTAGGTGCTGGTACTAATGAGTTTTCGACCTTAAAAGTAGGTGATACTGTTAAAATGGTAGCGCCTCTTGGAAATGGTTTTAAGTATAAGGATTGTAAAAATGCCCTTATCGTAGGAGGCGGTGTTGGAATATTCCCGCTTCTTCTGCTTACTAAAAAGCTTACCGGAAAAAAGACTGTTGTTCTTGGCTATAGAACTGAGCCTTTCTTTGTAGATGAGTTCAAAAATGCAGGAGCAGAGGTTTTAATTGCTACTGATGATGGCTCGGTAGGAACAAAGGGAACTGTAATAGATTGCATAAAGGAAAATGCTCTTACGGGAGATTCGATTTTTGCTTGTGGACCGATGCCTATGCTCAGAGGACTTAAGGCTTTTGGTGAAGAAAACGAAATAAATACACAGCTTTCTCTTGAAGAGAGAATGGCCTGCGGGCTTGGAGCCTGCCTTGGCTGCGTAGTTAAGACACCGGATATTGATGGTCACAGCTATGTTAATAATAAGAGAGTATGTAAGGATGGGCCGGTATTTGAAGCTTCTCAGGTCATCATCTAAAAAAGCTTACTTATTAATTGTTTTTTATGGAGGATAATAATGAATACCAGTGTTAATATAGCAGGAGTTGAGTGGAAGAATCCTGTAACTACTTCTTCAGGAACCTTTGGCTCTGGAGAGGAATATTCAGACTTCTTCGATTTATCAGAGCTTGGTGCAGTTACTACAAAGGGAGTTGCAAGAGTTGCCTGGCCGGGAAATAATACCCCTAGAGTCTGTGAGACTCCTTCGGGAATGATGAATGCAATAGGACTTCAGAATCCTGGAGTTGATGTATTTAAGGAAAGAGATCTTCCTTTTCTTTCAAAATTTGATACTAAGATAATTGTCAATGTCTGCGGACATACTATCGAGGAATATGAAGAGGTAGTTGAAAAGTTAAATGATACTAATGCAGACATGTTCGAAATAAATATTTCATGTCCTAATGTCCAGAGCGGTGGAATGGCCTTTGGTCAGGATAGGGACATGGTTGAGATTATTACTCAGAGCATGAAAAAGCGTTCGAAGAAGCCTATCATAATGAAGTTATCTCCTAATGTAGGAGATATAGCCGATATGGCAAGGGCTGCTGAAGCTGGAGGAGCAGATGCCATTTCTCTGGTTAATACATTTTTAGCAATGAAAATCGACATTAATAAGAGAAAATTCGCTCTTGCAAATAGGACGGGCGGACTATCAGGACCGGCAATCAGACCGATTGCAGTGAGAATGGTCTATGATGCAGCTCATGCAGTTAAGATTCCTGTAATAGGAATGGGCGGAATTCAGACCAGCGAGGATGCGCTGGAATTCATAATGGCGGGAGCTACTGCAGTTTCAGTTGGAACAGCAACCTTTAGTAATCCGCTTGCTGCAAGAGATGTAGCTGTTGGAATCAAGAATTTCATGGTCAAGAATAAAGTAGAGGATATAAAAGAGCTTATTGGCTGTGTTTCACAGTAAAAAAATTTATTTATGCTTCAAGGAGGAATTTAGTAATGGAAGGTTATAAGAAGGAATTTGTTGACTTCATGCTTGAGTCAAAGGTTTTAAAGTTTGGAGATTTTACTCTTAAGAGCGGAAGAAAGTCACCGTTCTTTATGAATGCAGGGGCTTATGTTACAGGAAGTCAGCTTTCTCGTTTAGGTGAGTTTTATGCAAAGGCTATTCATGATGCATATGGTGATGATTTTGATGTGCTTTTTGGACCAGCCTATAAGGGAATTCCTCTTTCAGTAGCTTGTACAATTGCTTTTGATAAGCTTTACGGAAAAGAAATCCGTTACTGCAGCAACCGTAAGGAGGCTAAGGATCATGGTGAGCAGGGAATTCTTTTAGGCTCAGAGCTTAAGGACGGTGATAAGGTAGTTATCATTGAAGATGTTACTACTTCAGGAAAGTCTATCGAAGAGACCTTCCCTATCTTAAAGGCTCAGGGAAATGTTGATGTCATTGGTCTTATGGTATCTCTTAATAGAAATGAGCAGGGAAAGGATACATTAAAGTCTGCATTAAGTCAGATTGAAGAGCTTTATGGAATAAAGACTGGTGCCATTGTAACAATGCCAGAGGTTATTGAATACCTTACAAGTGAGGATTCTAAGTATAAGGATATAATTACACCTGAAATAAAAGAAAGAATAGATGTATATTTTGAGCAGTATGGTCCAAAGGCATAATTAATTTGCATTGCTTTCGATACTTTTTGTGTTTGCGGTGTGAAGAAATAATAGATAAGGAGATTGCAAAATGAAAGATAATAAGGAAGTAAGATTAGAGCAGGTTTATAAGACAATGAAACGTGCAGGGGTGGCAAATATTGTTCTTGGCATAGTTCTTATTGTATTCAGCGTTGCTACGGGAGTATGCATGCTTATTAATGGCGCAAGACTTCTTCAGAGAAAGAGCAACATATTGTTCTAAAGAATTATCTATCCCTTGCAAAAGCTGGCCTTAGGGGATAATAAAAAAATGACAGGAACAAAGGATGTATTGATGGAAGAAAATAAGGATGTGGAAGTTTCTAATGTTAATGCTGAGAAAGCTGCAAGCGGCAGTTTTGGTGAAATGCCAACGGATAATGCCAGTGCTTCTTTTGAAGCAGGAGCTTATGGAAATGATGATATAAATACAGAAGTAGATGGGAATGTGGATAAATCTGAAGATGGAAATCTGAATGTGGATAAGTCTGATGAGAGTAATCTTAATACGGATGGAGCTGAGGATGAAAATCTGCAGAAATCTGGAAAAGGTAAAGCCATGCTGAAGGAATTAATAAGCTGGATTGCTGTGATACTTATTGCGCTAATTTTGGCGCATATTCTTACACGCTATGTTATTATGAAGGCTCAGGTGCCTACCGGGTCGATGCTTGATACTATCCAGATAAAGGATAAGCTTATAGGTAACAGATTGGCATATCTTTTTGATGATCCTGAAAGAGGAGATATAATTATTTTCCCATGCCCTGATAACGGAGATGAATATATTAAGAGAGTTATCGGGCTTCCAGGAGAAAAGGTTATTATTCATAACGTTGAAGGAACAGATCATGCCGGTGTTTACATCGACGTAAATGCAAATGGGAAGCCGGATGAAAATGAATTGCTAGAAGAGAGCTATATCAAAGAAGGTATGGAGCTTGTAGAGGCGGATGAAATTTATAATGTTCCAGAGGGCTGTTATTTTGTTATGGGAGATAACCGTAATCATTCAGCTGATTCTAGAAAGTGGTATACTACTAATTATGTAAAGAAAGAAAATATTGATGCCAAGGCTTGGTTCAGATATTCACCTTCTATAGAACAATACAAGGCTATAGATTATAATATAGGTGAATAAGCTGCTTTCTATTAGAGTACAAAACTGTTTATGAAAGGTGAAAGCGAATGAAGGATGAAAATGGTTTGCCAATGACGGGCAAGGAAATAAAGAGAGAAATAATAAGCTGGATCCTGGTGGTCGTAGTTGCTTTTGTTCTCGCGTATGTACTTACCCATTATGTGATAATAAAGGCAAAGGTACCTACGGGCTCGATGCTAAATACCATCCAAAGAGATGATAAGCTTGTCGGACTTAGGACTGCCTACCTTTTTAGTGAGCCGAAAAGAGGGGATATAATTATTTTCCCTTATCCTGATAATGAAAGTGAAGAGTATATCAAGAGAGTAATAGGACTTCCAGGAGAGACCATTATTATTCATAATGTAAAGGATGAAGCCTTAGAGGATGAGTATTATGCTGCGGTATTTCTTGACCTGAATAAAAATGGTAAGGCTGATGATGATGAAAGACTAGAGGAAGGGTATGTAAGAGAGAAGATGTGGATGGTTTCTACAGATATGATCTATAAAGTACCTGAAAATAGTTATTTTGTGATGGGCGATAACAGAAATGATTCAAAGGATTCAAGATATTGGTATAAAACTCATTTCGTTTCTAGAGATAAGATTATTGCCAAGGCTTGGTTCAGATACTCGCCTTCTATTGGATTTTATAATTCTGTAACTTATAATATCGGAGATTAACTTATAATATCGGAGATTGAATTATAATATCGGAGTTTGAATTATAATATCGGAAAATGACTTATAATATCGGAGATTGACTTATAATATCGGAGATTGACTTTAATGTGAATATGAGCCATCATATTCACATTATTTATGAAAAGAAATGATGTGTTAGAAATAATATCAGATTGGTTGATGGGCGTTTGAAAAAAGAAAGAAGTATGGATATGCAGGAAGAGAAAAAGGAACTTTTAAGAAGTGATTATTATTATGATCTGCCACAGGAATTGATAGCGCAGGATCCGCTTGAGGACAGGTCATCATCTAGACTTATGATGCTTGATAAAAATACAGGAGAGACGAAGGATTCTGTATTTACAGATGTAATAAATTATTTTAAGCCGGGAGATTGTCTTGTTATAAATGATACCAAGGTAATTCCGGCAAGGCTTATAGGAACCAGGATTATCGATGAATCAGAACCTTTGCCACCAGGCTACCAGCATGGTGCACCTGATGCGCAGATAGAGGTGTTATTGCTAAAAAGGAAGGCTGATTCGACATGGGAGACACTTGTGCGCCCGGGAAAAAAGGCAAAAATAGGTACCAAAATCAGCTTTGGAGATGGCCTATTAATAGGTGAGGTAGTGGATATAGTTGAAGAGGGCGATAGAATTGTCAGGTTTACCTATGACGGCATATTTGAAGAAATCCTTGATAAGCTTGGACAGATGCCTCTTCCTCCGTATATTACACATGCACTTAAAAACAAGGATCGCTATAATACTGTATATGCTAAGTATGAAGGCAGCGCTGCGGCTCCTACTGCAGGCCTTCATTTTACTAAAGAGCTTTTAGAGAAAATAAAGGAAAAGGGCGTTGAAATAGCTCATGTTACGCTGCATGTAGGTCTTGGAACCTTTAGACCTGTAAAAGAAGATAATATTTTAGAGCACAAAATGCATACGGAGTGGTACAGGATAACTGCAGAAAATGCCGAGAAAATAAACAAGGCAAAGAGAGAGGGACATAGAGTAATATGTGTCGGAACTACAAGTTGCAGAACTGTTGAATCGGTGGCTGATGAAAATGGAATGGTGAAGGAGACTGAGGGTGAAACTTCAATCTTTATATATCCCGGCTATAAGTTCAAGTGCCTTGACTGCCTGATAACTAATTTCCATCTTCCGGAATCTACGCTCATTATGCTCGTATCGGCACTTGCAGGCAGAGAAAATGTGCTTAAGGCGTATAATCACGCAGTAGAGGAAAAATATCGCTTTTTCAGTTTTGGAGATGCGATGTTCATACATGACTGATCGGGGCTTTAATTGTGCAAATTGAATAAATGTAAAAAAAGTTTAAATTGGTAAATGATTCCTAAAAAATGGGGGATTTTAGCGGTTTGTAAAATATACCGAATGCAAATGATCAATAATGTAAAATGTGTCAAAACAGCGTAAAAGTGCAATTTGATGCATTTAATGTTGCAAAATCGTGCATGAATGATGCACGATTTTGCTTTTTTGTTGAAAAAGTACATAAAAAGAGTTGACATTTTAGGCAGTTTTGTGATAAAATAATAAAAGACAATATTATGCGTGTATTGCGCCTGTAACAATTTGCACAAAAGAATGTAAAATTACATATTGTTACATTTGCTATATGCTTAATAAATTAGTGAACGTGAAGTTTTAGTTATGTTTTTTGAGGGAATCTTGTCTTTAAAAGTATAAAAAAAATAGAAATCTGTTCCGTTATGTTTGCGTGCGCAGTTATTTCTGCGCTGATTATATGATTAATCTTATGGTTCATAGTTTACTTTGTTCTATAGGAAGAAAGGAGTGCGTTTTGAAAAAGGTTACTATTCAGGATGTTGCTGCAGAGCTTCATCTATCGAGAAATACAGTTGCAAAAGCTTTAAATAATTCTGAAACTGTAGCCTATGAAACTAGAATGCTCGTTATTCGCAAAGCTTGCGAAATGGGTTATCAAAAGGTACCGCCGGTTGCGATGCAGCAGGTTGATGCAGCAAATGCTTCAAATGATAACGCACGAAAAAAAGGTGAAAAGGGTACCATCATGGTAATCGCGAGACGTGAAATTTCAGCTTTCCTGAATTCAATCATAATGGGGATTTCAGATGCGGTAAATCAATCCAATTGTGAATTCAGGCTGTGCTTTGTATCGAATGAAGAGGAGATGAGGCTTGAAATTCCAACGGAGATCGATGAAAAGGTAAGTGGACTTTTGGTTATAAGTGTTTTTTCAGATAAATTTATGCAAAAGGTTCTTTCTTACGGACTTCCTGTTGTTTGCCTTGATTGTCCTCTTAGAACAGAGAATATTGAGAAAAAGGTTGATATTGTTGTTTGCGAGGGCGCATCAAGTACCAAGAAAATTACAAGAAGGCTCATAGATAATGGAATCAGAAAGTTCGGCTTTATTGGAGATACAACCTACTGTCTCAGTATAAAAGAAAGATATGACGGCTTTGCCGAAGCATTAAAGGAACACGGCATCCCTGAATATAAAAAATTCGAGGCGACTGTGCATACTCGTTCTAGATATTATGCATATGATGAGGTTGCGGATTATCTTAATTCCCTTGATGAATATCCTGAAGCATTTGTTTGTTCGAGTGATGACATTGCATTTTTTGTAATCAAATTCCTTAAATCAAAAGGAGTTTTGGTACCAAAGGACATTGCAGTCACTGGTTACGATAATATAGAATCATTAACTACCGATTCAGAGCCTTGGCTTACGACGGTAAATGTTTCAAATCAGCTTCTTGGAAGAAGAATAGTTAAGCAGCTCCTTTGGAGGTTGGAAAATCCGGAATTCCCACATGAAAAGATAATGATCGATTCGGATGTGGTATTTAGAAAATCTTCAGAAAAAATTACTCTCCGCGAAAGCGTCGGTTGATAAATATTATAATTATTAGCTTGGGGCATCTATAGTATTAATAAAGGAACTATAAGATGATACTAGTGTAAAATATATGTTTGAAAAAATAATGTTTTATTTGTGTTTTAATTGTGAAGGTTAAGGTAGACAGATTATTCGGAGAGAATTGGTATGAGAAAAAAATTCATAAAAGAAATGGCGTTAGTTCTTTCGGCAGCGACGGTGATGAGTTCTGTGACGGCATGTTCGAATTCGGGCGGTGGCAATACCGAAGCAACAACGCAGGCAGTTACTACTGCAATAGATGACGGTCAGGGAAATGGCGGTCAGGATAATACATCAGAAGCCCCTGGAAAAAAGCTTGCTGGTGATTATTCAAAGGAAGAGCCAATTGAAAAAATCGTGCTTCAGGCAGAAGATGGTGAGTTCAAGGGAAATGTAAAGGCTGTTGAGTCCACTGATAATGGAGCGACAGGAAAAGGTTATGTTGATGGCTTCAATGAAAGAGGAAGTGATGAATGGTCATATACCTTCACTGTACCTCAGGATGGACATTACGATTTCAGCATTTCCTCAAATTCAGGAAGTGATAATAATTATAAGGAAAATTATTTTAAGATTGATGGACAAGAGGTTGCATCTTTTGTATCGCAGAGTAAGAATTTTAAAATAACCAAGGTAAGAGGAAGTTATCTTACAGAAGGCGAGCATACAATTTCGATTGCAGTTTCGTGGGGGTATATAAATCTTGACAAGGTTACGATTGAAACCTCAGAGGGAGTTGATCCTGAGATTTATAATGTATCGCCAAAGCTCGTTGATGAAAATGCGACTGATAATACAAAGAGATTATTCAGTTATCTGACAGATATTTATGGAACGGCATTCCTTTCAGGTCAGTACTGCGATGCAGCTTACGGAATGGAAATGCAGTCGATATTATTAAATACTGATCCAGAAGTATATCCTGCGATTTTAGGTCTTGATATGGGATATTACTCACAGTCAGCAATTGATCATACTGCAACTACTAGTGCAACTGAAAATGCCATAGCGTATTGGGAAAAGGATGGAGGAATAGTTACCTACTGTTGGCACTGGCTTCCACCTGAACAGTATCATACGGGAGAGTGGTATTCTACTTTCCGTAAAGAAAATGTTAAAATGAATGTTACAGCAATGGTCAATGGAGAAGATCCAGAAGGCTTTGAGCTTCTCATGAAAGATGTAGACCTTATAGCGGATGAATTCTTAAAGCTTCAAGATGCCGGAGTTCCGGTTATATGGAGACCTCTACATGAAGCGTCAGGCGGATGGTTCTGGTGGGGCGCTGAAGGAGCAGATACTTACAAAAAGCTCTATATAGCAATCTATGAACGTCTTCAGGAAAAAGGAGTTCATAATCTCATATGGCTATGGAACGGACAGAATGCGGATTGGTATCCGGGAGATAAGTATGTAGACATAATTGGTGAAGACATTTATCCAGGAGAGCATGAGCATTCATCGCAGGTTGATAAATTCTTGCAGGCTGTGGATTATACAGGCGGAAAGAAGATGGTTGTTCTTTCAGAAAACGGTTGCTTATTTGATCCAGAGCAGGCTGTTAAGGATAATGCAATGTGGGGCTTTTGGGCAACCTGGGGAGGAGAGTTTGTTCTTAAGTCAAGTAACATGAATAGGTATTCAGAGCAGTATACATCGCTTGATAAACTTAAGGAGTTCTATAATAGTGAATATGTAATTACAAGAGATGAGCTTCCAGATCTTAAAACTTACGAGATAAAGGAATAATGAATGTTTAGAGGCTTTTTTAATAATGATGGGCCGCTTATGACATTCTTTAATGACTTTGGCGGTGTATTTATTTTAACAATTTTGTGGCTTATTTGCTCTTTACCGTTAATAACAGTTGTGCCGGCGGCTACTGCCTTCTACTATGGAATGACAAAAGCGATAAGGCATGATACAGGTTATCCGGCGCAGGAATTTTTCAGAGCATTTAAGATGAATCTATCAAGAGGGGTGCCCCTTTCGATAGCACTTGGATTATTGGTATATTTATTATGCAGGAATTATACGTTCTTTTTGAATGCAGGAACTAAACATGGCTTGCTGATGCTTATACCGACATGCTTGTTACTTTTGATTGTGGTAATGACCATGATGCTTTTACCAGCTATTCTTTCAAGATTTTCATTTAATATAGGAAGAATCCTGAAAATGAGTCTTGTGATGGCATTAAAGCATGTACCGACTGTAATTCTTCTTATGATAGGATGGACGGTTGTGATTGTGCCGATTGCCGCAGCGGCAAAAGGAGCCTTTGGCGAAGAACTGGATATTAGTTCAGCTTATCTTATGTTTGGTCTCATGGTAATTCTTCCGGGAATAGTCTGTTACCTCAGCGTTGTTCCGATAGAAAAAATTCTAAGGGAATTGATGCATGGTACTAAGGCTGTAAAGGAAGAGGAAGCAAAAAAGAAAGAAGCAGAAAAAAAGAAAAAATCCGCTGGAATTGGCGGTGGAGTTATTCAGGGTATGGTAATGAGAGAAAATGTAGAAAATGCCCTTGGAAGCTCGGAACAAAAGGTTGAGGCGGAAGATGATACCGAGGTAATGTGGTATGATCGTCCGGTGAGATAAATAGAAACGGAAGGAGTTTTCGTGATGAAACTATCAGGAGTGATAAAGAGATTCATGTGCCTGTCGCTTACAGCAGCACTGACTCTCGGAAGCGTAAATGCTGGTACGCTTTCACTTGGCGTAAAGGATGTAGAAGCTGCTACTTCGACATCTTATGATGATTACGAGGAGATCATCAGTACATATTCAATTGATGGTAATGTGCCTGATTATACAGAATACATTGCCGGTGTAGATCAGACAAGACCGGAAAAGACTATCGTAATACCTGCAGACTCATATAGCAGATTTTCAAATGGAAAATCTGATAATGCAACACCAGATACTGTATCCGATTATGAGGGAATGCCGGGTACTTCAGTAAAAACTACTGAGGAAGGCCTTATAGAGTATGATGTTAAGGTAGACCAGGCAGGTCTTTACGATCTTTCTCTTACTTATTATCCGGTAGAAGGTAATAATTCAGACATACAAAGGGCTATCTTTATTGACGGTGAGCTTCCTTATTCACAGCTTGCGCTTGTTGAATTTTACAGAGTATGGTCAAATTCAATAACAGAAGAAAAGGTTGACAACAAAGGCGTTACTCTTCGTAACTGGGTAAAAGATAATCAGGGTAATGATCTTAAGCCAAAACTTGTTGAGGCACCTGAGTGGATAACGACAAATGTTTATGATGCGGATGGCTATATCACTTCAAAACTTTCAATATACTTAACAGCTGGAACCCATACACTTACTCTTGTTTCCATAAAAGAGCCGATGTTAATTAACAAGATTACGCTTTCAAATGAAGAAGATCTTCTTTCATATAGCGACCAACTTGCAGCATGGGATTCAGCTGGTGCACAGGATGCTTCAGGAGATGTTATCAGAATCGAGGCTGAAAATGCAAATAGGACATCTTCTCAGATGCTTTATCCTACTCAGGATCAGTCTTCACCTGCAGTTTATCCGGCAAGCAGCAAGGCCCTTTTAAATAATACTATCGGTGGTAATTCCTGGAGACTTGTTAACCAGTGGATTGAATGGGATGTTAACGTTCCAGCAGACGGTTATTATAACATCGCAGTACACGCCAGACAGAACTTTGTAAAGGGGGTTTATGTTTCAAGAAAAATCATGATCGATGGCAAGGTTCCATTTAAGGAATTAGAAGATTATGGATTTAAATATAAGCAGAAGTGGACGCTTGAGACACTTAAGGATGATGATGGAAAAGCTTTTAAGATCTATCTTACAGCAGGCACTCATACAATCCGTATGCAGAATGTGTTCGGCGAGTTCTCACAGCTTATTTCAGGAGTTCAGGATTGTGTTTCTCAGCTGAACAGCATTTACAGAAAGATAATCAGAATTACAGGTACAGAACCTGATGAATTCCGTGATTATGAAATCGCAGCTTCACTTCCAGGTCTCAATGCAGAGCTTGTTGCAGTTAGAGATCAGCTTACTCAGATTATTAAGGATCTTAGAGAAGTAGCTGGTAAGTCTGATAAGGAAACTGTTCTTAAGACCATGAGGGATCAGCTTAATGAACTTATAAAGAACGAAGAAAGATTTACAGAAATCATAAATGACTATAAGACAAATGTAAGAGCACTTGGTACTTGGATTACAACAATGCTTTCACAGCCACTTCAGCTTGATACTATTTATATTAAGCCGGCAGCTAATACAAAGAAAATCAAGGTAAAGAGCTCAGGCTTTTGGAGCAGATTCGGATATGAAATGTCTAGACTTTTCTATTCATTCATAATCGATTATAACCAGGTAGGTAACGTAGCAGAGGATTCTTCAAATTCAAAGACTTTAACACTTTGGGTAGGAACAGGACGTGACCAGGCAAATGTTATTAAGTCACTTATTGATGAAACCTTTACTCCAAATTCAGGCGTTGCAGTTAATGTAATGCTTGTAGATATGAATACGTTGCTTCAGGCAACGCTCGCAGGTCAGGGACCTGACGTAGCAATACAGGTAGGTCAGACAGCTGCAATTGGACAGGCTGTAGCAGCAGCCATCCAGCCTATGGACTACGGTCTACGTAGTGCAGTAATTGACCTAAGCACTTTCCCAGACTTAGAGCAGTTTGTTTCTAACAACTTCAATGAGTCTGCAATGGCAGGATATAGATTTGCCGGTGCAACATATGCACTTCCGGAAACACAGACTTTCCCTATGATGTTCTATAGAAAAGATATCTTAAAGGAACTTGCACTTGATGTTCCACAGACTTGGGAAGATGTTAAGGTTGCAATGTCAGTGCTTTCAAAGAATCAGATGGAGTTCGGTATGCTTCCGGGTGAGAATATTTTTGCAATGCTTCTCTATCAGAACGGCGGACAGTACTACACAGATGATGCTAGACAGTCAGCACTAGACAATGAATTTGGTGTAAACGCATTCAAGCAGTATTGTGAATTCTATACAGATTATAAGCTTGATAAGGCTACACCAGTTGATGAGCGCTTCCGTACAGGTGAAGCTCCAATCATAATTGCAGATTATACACTTTATAACAATCTTGCAGTTTCAGCTCCGGATATCAAGGGATTATGGGGATTTGCTCCGGTTCCTGGTACTGT
>JAEEGF011617729.1_pt1 | contig 44110 bp, 28 predicted proteins | sample 9134171 | NCBI WGS metagenome assembly JAEEGF01 (sample SAMN16246542, study PRJNA631951) | gut metagenome | biome: gut microbiome; feature: rumen; material: AP-attached | host: Bos | place: Iran: Karaj | collected 2018-10 | reverse complement strand
CTGGAAGCCAAGATCAAGGAGGTGGAAGAACTGTATACCCTTAGCGAGGTGCCGGAAGGGACGCCGAAGTTGAGCGAGCTGCAGGAGGAGCTGGTGAGGGTGAAGGGGCAGATTTTCAAGCCCATCGTGGGTACCGAAGCCTACTGCGCCCGCCGAACGCTCTATGACAAGGACAAGAACTTCAAGGAGATAAACCCCGAGAACGGGAAAGACCGGGTGGTGGACCGCAGCGGCTACCACCTCATTCTGCTGGCGAAAAACCTCCAAGGCTACCACTCGCTCTGCAAACTGGCGTCGATAGCCTATACCGACGGCTTCTACGACCGTCCCCGAATAGACCATAACGTGCTGGAACAGTACAAGGAAGGTCTCATTGTCTGCTCGGCCTGCCTGGGTGGCGAGATACCACAGCTGATTCTGGCAGGCAAGCTGGAAGAGGCTGAGAAGCAAGTGCTTTGGTTCAAGGAGCGCTTCGGCGACGACTACTATATCGAGTTGATGCGCCACAAGACCGACAAGCCCAACGCCAACTACGACACCTACCGCCTGCAGATGAAAGTGGAACCGGAGTTGATACGCTTGGCGAGGAAGCACAATATCAAGCTGATAGCCACCAACGACGCCCACTTCGTGCTCGAGGAGCACGGCGACGCGCACGACCACCTCATCTGCCTGGCCACGCAGAAGGACTACGACGACCCCAACCGCATGCACTACACCAAGCAGGAGTGGCTCAAGAGCCCCGAGGAGATGGCCGAGGTGTTTGCCGACCTGCCCGAGGCTCTGGAGAACACGATGGAGATTGCCGACAAGGTGGAGGTCTACAGCATTGAGAGCGACCCGCTGATGCCGGTGTTCCCCATTCCCGAGAGTTTTGGAAAAGAGGAGGAATGGCGCGAGAAGTTCAGCGAGGAGGACCTCTTCAACGAGTTCACCCGCAACGAGAAGGGCGAGGTGGTGATGAGCCGGGAAGCGGCGGAAAAGAAAATCAAGAAGTTGGGCGGCTACCAGAAACTGTACCGCATCAAGTTCGAGGCAGACTACCTCGAGCATCTGGTGTGGGAGGGTGCCCACAAACGCTACGGCGAGCAGCTCACCGACGAGCAGAAGGAGCGCATCGTCTTCGAGCTGCACACCATCAAGACGATGGGTTTCCCAGGATACTTCCTCATAGTGAGCGACTATATCCGCGCGGCGCGCGAGGAACTGGGGGTGAGCGTGGGCCCCGGCCGTGGAAGTGCGGCAGGAAGCGTGGTGGCCTACTGCCTGTGGATTACCGACCTGGACCCGCTGCGCTACGACCTGCTGTTCGAGCGTTTCCTCAACCCCGACCGCATCTCGCTGCCCGATATCGACGTGGACTTCGACGATGCGGGACGTGGCAAGGTGCTTGACTGGGTGACAAAGAAATACGGCAAGGAGCGTGTGGCGCACATCATCACCTACGGCACCATGGCCACCAAGAGTTCCATTGCCGACGTGGGACGCGTGGAGAAGATACCCCTGGCCACCGTCAACCAGATCAAGGGCTACATCCCCGACCGCGGGTTCCCCGACAACATCAAGGACGACAAGGGCAAGAGCCCCAAGGTGAACCTCAAGAACTGCTATAAGTATGTCCCCGAGCTGAAGAGTATCATGCAGGGCGACGACAAGCAGCTCAAGAGCATGCTCACCTACGCCGAGGAACTCGAGGACACCAACCGCCAGACGGGCATCCACGCCTGCGGCGTCATCATCGGTGCCCAGGACATCAGCGATGTGGCTCCGGTGTGCGTCATCAAGGACAAGGACACCGACGAGGATGTGCTCGTCACGCAATACGACGGCCATGTGGTGGAGACCGTGGGTCTCATCAAGATGGACTTCTTGGGACTGAAGAACCTGACCATCATCAAGAACTGCGTTGACATGGTGAAGAAGGGCAGGGGAGAGGAGATCGACGTGGACCACCTGCCACTCGACGACGAGTTGACCTACAAGCTCTTCTGCGACGGCAACACAGTGGGTGTGTTCCAGTTTGAAAGTGCGGGCATGCAGAAGTACCTCCGCGAATTGCAGCCGCATGTGATCGACGACCTTATCGCAATGAACGCCCTCTACCGTCCGGGTCCCATGGACAACATCCCCGAGTTCATCGACCGCAAGCAGGGCCGCAAGCCCATCACCTATGACATCCCGGTGATGGAGAAATATCTCAAGGACACCTACGGCATCACGGTGTACCAGGAGCAGGTGATGTTGCTGTCGCGACTGCTGGCTGGCTTCACCCGCGGCCAGAGCGACACGCTGCGCAAGGCCATGGGCAAGAAGCAGATAGAGAAGATGAACGAGCTGGAGGTGCTGTTCTATGAGGGTGGCGAGAAGAACGGACACCCGAAGGAGATACTGAACAAGATTTGGGAGGAGTGGAAGAAGTTTGCGAGTTATGCCTTCAACAAGTCGCATGCCGCCTGCTATTCGTGGGTGGCCTACCAGACGGCCTACCTCAAGGCACACTATCCGGCGGAATACATGGCCGCCGTGATGACGAGTGCACAGACAGACATCAAGCGCGTCACCGAGTTGATGGACGACTGCAGGAAGCAGGGCGTGGAGGTCGCGGCGCCGAGTGTCAATGATTCGGAGATGGACTTTGCCGTCGACAGTCAGGGAAGAATCCGTTTCGGTCTACAGGCCATCAGTGGCATGGGTGAGGCGGCGTCGACAGTCATCATAGCCGAGCGGGAGAAGAACGGTCCGTATGCCGATATATTTGATTTTCTTAAGCGTGTGGACATGCATTCGGTGAACAAGAAGAACATGGAGGTGCTGGTGAAGGCCGGAGCCTTCGACGGGGTGGGCACGATGCATAGGGCGCAGTATTTCTACAAGGAGAACGCATTGGAGACCACGCCGACCTATCTGGACTTGCTGGTGCGGTGGGCTATTCGCCGGCAGGACGGTGCTGCCTCCAACCAGATGAGCATCTTCAGCATGAGCGAGGAACTTGCCGAAGAGGACCATCCGCCCATCCCGGAGTGTGAGGAGTGGAGCACCATTGAACGCTGCCGCGCGGAGAAAGAGGTTATCTCGACCTACCTCTCGGGACATCCGCTGGACGACTTCAAGTATGAAATGAGGATGTTCACCAATATTGGCGTCGAGCAGCTGTCGGCCATGGAGCAGCTGTCGGGTCGCGAGGTGAGATTCGCCGGGTTGGTGTCGGGAGTAAAGGACGGGGTGTCGTCCAGGGGCAACCCCTATGGCTCAATGGTGATAGACGACTATTCGGGTTCCTACGAGCTGCGTCTCTATGACGACGAGTACACATCGTTCAAGAACTTTTTCACGAACGACACTTTCGTCTACATCGTGGCCCATGTGCGGACCAACAGTTACAAGGACAAGAAGACGGGGGCCGACCGCACGTTCACGCGCATGCGCATCAGCTCGATGATGCTGTTGGGCAAGGTGATGGACAAGTATACGTCGAAGTTGTCGTTCACAGTGCCTTTGGAGAAGGTTGACGAAAAGCTGTGCAAGCAATTGGAGAAGTTGGCGCGCAAGCACAAGGGAACAGTGCCGCTGCAGGCCATTGTTGTCGATGTGCGCCGTAACCTCACGCTGACGCTCAACACGCCCGAGTTGCGCGTTTCGGCCCACGATGTCATTGCCGATTTGGAACAGTTGCCGGGTGTCAGCGGAGTGCAACCGATATTGAAAAGCTGAGGGGTATGCAAGAGATAGAGTTTCACACGAGGGTGGGGGTGCCGGCAATGCCGTTCGGCATCGACTATGCCACGGGTATTGTCAGTTTAGGTTCGTGCTTTTCGGATGAGATAGGGATGCGGTTGCGGGAGAGCGACTTCCATGTGGAGCAGAACCCCTTCGGCACGCTCTACAATCCAGCCTCGATAGCTGCGGCGCTGCGGCGCATCATGTACAATCGGGAAGTTGGGATGGAGGATCTTGTGGAATATGGAGGACTGTGGCATTCGTGGCACCACCACGGCAGTTTCTCGCGTCCCACTGCCGAGGAGTGCCTCGAGGTGTGCAACAGTCGTCTCCATGGTGCCCATGAGTCCTTGAAACAGGCGCGCCTGCTGTTGGTTACCTTTGGCTCGGCATGGGTGTATGAACATGAGGGAGAGGTTGTTGCCAACTGCCACAAATTGCCGCAGGACAATTTTGTCCGCCGGTGTATGACGGTTGACGACATCGTCTCTTTGTGGCGCCCGTTGCTCGAGGAGGTGCATGCCTGCTATCCCACGCTCCACATTCTCTTCACGGTCTCGCCCATCCGCCATATTGGCGACGGCCTGCACGGCAACCAGCTCAGCAAGAGTACCCTGCTGCTGGCTGTTGACGAGTTGGTGGACCACGACCTCCCACCCGCTAAGCGCAAGAAGAAGGGGGCCAAGGTGGAGGAGTCCGAGCGTCCCGTCACCCTCTATTTCCCTTCCTACGAGATTGTCGTCGACGAGCTGCGCGACTACCGCTTCTATGGCCCCGACATGGTGCACCCCACCGACTTGGCCGTCGATGTCGTGTGGGACCGCTTCCAGCGTGCCACCATGGTTCCCACCGTCCGTGAACAGGCCCACTTCAACGCCAAGCAGAAGAAAAGGGAGCATCATGTCACAATAAATAAGTGGAGTGTGCGTTAACCATAAACAAACATAGACATCATGGAAAAGAGAAACATAGCACTTGTCATGGGTGGTTTCAGCGGCGAACACGACATCTCGATTGCCAGCGGAAACCAGGTGTATGGTCAGTTGGACCATAATAAATATAATGTATATAAGATTGTCGTCGAGCGCGAGGGGTGGTACTGGGAGCAGGATGGCGAGCACCGCCCTGTCGATCGTGGCAATTTCACCGTCAACGACGGTGGGAAAACCATCCGTTTCGACCTGGCATTCATCATTGTCCACGGCAATCCCGGCGAGAACGGCGTGTTGCAGGGCTATTTCGATATGCTCGGTATAAAATACACTACCTGCGGATTCTATACTTCGGCGCTGACATTCCAGAAGGGTTATTGCAACCCCGTGGTGAAGAGTTTTGGCATCGTCAAGGTCGCCGAATCGGCTTTGCTCTACAGCATGGATGACATCGCTAAGACCGAGACCCTCAAACTGCCTGTCTTTGTGAAACCTGCCGCCGGCGGGAGCAGTGTGGCCACCACCAAGGTGAAGACCCCTGAGCAGCTGTTGCCGGCTATCCGCGAGGCTTTCACCGAGGACCACGCCGTGCTGGTAGAGGAATGCATTGTGGGCCGCGAGTTCGACTGTGGCGTCTTCCGCAAGGCCGATGGAGAGAAACTGGTCTTCCCCATCACCGAAATCATTCCCAAGGGCGGCCACGAGTTCTTCGACTACGAAGCCAAGTATCAGGGTTTCAGCAATGAAGTGACGCCCGCGGAATGTCCCGAGAGCATCTCGAAGCATATCCAGGAGGTGTCGTCACAGCTCTACGACCTGCTGGGATGCAAGGGCATTGTCCGTTTCGACTATATCCACGACACCGCCAAGGACGAACTCTACTTCCTCGAAGTCAACGCCATCCCGGGTCAGAGTGCCGAGAGCATTGTCCCCAAGCAGGCCCGCGCCATGGGCATCAGTCCCGCCGAGCTCTACGAGATGAGCATCCAGGCGGCGTTAGCGTAAAAACAGTTTAACCCTTAAAATAAATTATTATGAAAAAGATTCTTCAAGTCTGCTTCATAGCAGCGATGGTTTTCGGTCTTGCCTCCTGCAGCAAGGACGACAACGGCAACGGCAGCAGCACCGACACACAGGTCTCGCTGGTAGGCACCACGTGGGGCTTCAACGACGGAGAAGCCGAAGTGCGTGTTTCCTTTGAAACGGCCTCCCAGGTGAAGGTCAAGGTCCAAACACCCCATGGTACTGAGAATTATGAAGGTACCTACACCTATAGTAACGGCAATGGCAGCATGGCTCTCATCATCCAGGGCCAGACTCTAAACATCACTTTCACCGTTAGCGGTAACACCATGACAGCCTACAACACACCCGCAGGTGATATCACGCTGACCCTTGTGGGTAGCAACCCCCAGCCACAACCCGGTGGCGACTATCCGCTGAACGGCACCACCTGGCAAACCTCTTTCCAGGAGGAGGGCCTGTATATCACAATGGGTGTCTCTTTTGGTACAACGAACTGTCTCCTGGTGTATTCCGACAGTGAAGGCGACAGCGATCAGGCGACAGGTACCTACACCTACAGCGGCACCATCACCAGCGGTCGGGGAACTATCACCATCCGTGGTGATGAAGGCTCTTTCACGGTTAACGGTAATGAGGCCGCGATTACTGCTGGGGGTGAAACACATGTGTTCACCCGTGTCAACCAATAAGCTGCGTCAGCCGTCTATAACCCATAACCCCTCACCCATAACCGAAAAAAGAACTCCAAACTGGAGTTCTTTTTTTTGAGAGGTCGCTTCCGGATTTGAACCGGAGTAGCAGGTTTTGCAGACCTGTGCCTAGCCCCTCGGCCAAACGACCTTTTCAATTCGGAGTGCAAAAGTACGAAGAATTTTGCAACTGGCAAAATTAATTTGCAAAAATAATTGCAAGCGTTTGATATGTAGTCTTTTATTTTTGTCTTGGCGGAGGCGCTGCATCCATTGTGCCCGGTACTTGATAGCCTCCAAAATCGAATTTTGGCCCTGTCATCGGCGTACCATGAACGTACCATCTCCGACCATCGTCGGAGATGATGCGGAGGTGATACGGAGTTGGTAAGGAGATGGTAAAGAGTTGATACCAATAGGATGTTGATTATGAGGAGGTTGGAAAAGCGCTTTTTGGGCCCTTTTTCGAGAAAAAAATAAATTTGGAAAAATGGATTATAATTTGTAATTTTGCAGTATGAAACGACTTGCCGGATATATTGTAATGTGCTTGTTGTTAGTTGTTTGCAGCTGCAATGGGACACAGAGGGTCGACCCTCTGCGGCGGTCGCGCGTTGACGGGCTGAACAAGGAGGCTTTTGTCAACCGCTACCGGAACCCTGAGCGTTGCATCGACTGTTCGCGGCAGGCGTTGGAGTATATCCACGACTCGTTGCCCAGGTATGTCGACGGCGAGTTGCGTGCGCTGAACAATATGGCGTTTGCCTATTTCCTCACTTCGAACTATGCCGAGGCCAACCAGATGCTCGACATGGTGGAGAAGAAATTGGAGCGGGGAAGCGAGAAGGTTGAGATGAGGAATGGTGACATAGAACGTGTTATTGGCCAGCTGTTGCGGGCGCGACTGTTGCAACGCAACTGCCAGATAGCCGACAGCTACCGCCTGCTCTACGACATCGGGCGCTCAAAAGTCCTCGAGCGCAACGACGACAACCTGCTCTACAACTATGCCCAAACAGAGTATTATATCACCCTTTTGACCCTCAATTTCAACTATCGCAACGGCAAGGAGCAGGATGTGATGTCGACCATCGACGAGGTGGAGCGGAGGCGAGCGGGGCTTAAGGTGGACTATGCAGAGGATATGGCGCTGAACTATGCCATTGCCTACGGGTTGCAGTCGGCGGGCGAGAGCCTGAGGGCGTTGGATTACTGCGACCAGAACTTCGAAATCCTTCAGCGGCTGGAGCATATGCGTGTGCCGGACGATACGGTGAGCGCCTTTTGCCTCTACAACTATGCCAACACGCTGCAGATGACAGCCACTATCCGCAAGAGCCTTCCGGGGACGATAAAGCCCGACAGTGTGCTGGCCCTCTACGACGAAGCGCGACGCTGTTTCTTCGAATACGGCGACCCCTACCAGATGCTTGGCGGTGTGACCTCCACGGCGCGCTATGCACTGCTCATCGGTGACACTGCCTTTGCGCACGATGTGCTCCATGAGTGGCAGTCGCTGCGTGGCACCTGGACTCCTTTTGCGGCGCCCAAGATGGAGCTTGGCTACTTCGACATCCTCATTCGCAGCAACATAGCGCGCAGCCCTGACGAGAACCGGCGTTGGTATGAGCATCGGTATGAGTTGCAGGACTATATAGCACGCAACGAGGAGGAGGACTTTGCCCTGCAGAACTCGCTCCTCATGGCGCAGCGCCGCAGTCGGCTGATGACTATTTTCACCATTGCCTTGAGCGCCCTGATGGTGACGTTGGCGGTGCTGGCAGTGTTGCTGTGGCGCAATGCGTTGAGGCTGAGACGTGAGAAGCGCCAGTTGGAGGTCGCCAAGCGGCGCGATGTGGAACGTATTGCCAATGTGGAGACCTGCCTGAGTGTGATGCGTCACGATGTCAGCCCGTTCATTGGCTACCTGCGCAACCCCCACCTTCCGGCCGAGTTGCGCGACGAGGTGTTGTCGCAGTTGCTGCGCACGTTCGACAATATCAAGAGCTGGACCTCGCTCTCGATACCTTCGGGTTTGGCTTTCAGCGCGTCGAGGTTTCTCCTGCAGGAGGTGTTTGACGATGTGAGCCGCCAAGTCATCTCGCCCAAGAAGGGCGTGACCCTTGACTTCGAGACCACTGAGGCCATGGTGTGGGGCGACCGGTTGCTGGTTACCATCATGCTGAGGAACCTGGTCAACAACGCGTTGCAGCATACCGAAGAGGGGTGTGTGCGGGTGGCAGGACAAGAGAGTGGCGACTTTGTGGAGCTGACGGTGAAGGATAGCGGCGTGGGTATGAGTGAGGAGCAGTGTGAGAACCTTTTCCGGGCCGACCGCCCCAGCGGTGACCATGGGTTTGGGTTGATACTGTGTCGCTACATCGTCAAGAAACATGACGACAACACTCGTCGCGGATGCCGCATCTGGGTCGAGAGCGAAGAGGGTAGGGGGACGGAAATGCATGTTTTGTTAAGTAAGTCATGATATGAAGAATATACGAGTAATGATGGTTGACGACGAGCCATTGATTCGCAAGGCCGTCAAGATAGAGATGAACGACAGGGGTGCCGAGGTGGAACGTCACTCGGGCAACGACTTGTCGACAGAGAAACGGAGGGTGGAGATGGTGGACACCTTCGCCACGGGTCCCAGCCTGATGGCGGCATTGGAAAGCGCCGAGGTGCCCGATTATGTGCTGGTGGACATGGAGTTCCAGGGCGAGCCCACGGGAGGGCTGCTCATCACTCGCCGCCTGCACGAACGTTATCCCTCAATCAAGATTATCATTTTCTCGGGTCGATTCGACAACCCTCTCAAAGAGGAGTCGCGTCCCGAGGGAGACCGTTCCCCGTTAAGGGAAAGCCGAGTGCGCCGTATCAACGAGATTGGCTCGGTGGTGATGGAGGCCTTGCGATTGGGAGCCAGCGCTTTCGTCAGCAAGAATGCCGCCGGCGGTTTTTCCATCGAGAACATTATCAGGGCCATTGCCTGCCTCGAACGTGGGGAGCAGTTTTACTTCAACTATCCCGTTATGCTGACACTCAAGGAGGCAGCCGAGCACTACTTCGACCTTGTGGGGGTGCAGGCCGGGATAGAGGTGAACGACACCGAGCGCCGACTGCTGTTGCTCGAGGCTGCCGGATGCACCGCCAGCGAGATTTCCAACCGCCTCGGGGAGAGCGACAAGGCCATCCAGGAGCGGCAGAAGGACCTCTCTCAGCGCTTCGACATCGTCAACAAGAGTGCCGCGCGTGTGGCCAAGGCCCTCTCGCTGGGTTTGATATCTCCCACCGACATTAATTTCCTTCCCCGTAATTAATCACAAACACATAAAAAAAATGAAAAAGACACTATTCGTTTTAACAATGCTCCTCTTCGGGCTTACTGCTGTTGCCAAGCCCGTGGATCAAGCAGCCGCCCGCCAGGTGGCGACCAATTTCTGGAATGCGCACCGCGACAAGGGTGTGGCTGCCGTGAATAGTCCGATGACCCTCATCGGCAGCGAGTTTAACGCTTTCTATATCTTCGCCAACGGCACCCAAGGCTTCGTCATTGTGGCTGCCGACGACTGTGTGCAGCCTGTGCTGGCCTACTCTTTCAGCAATCCCGCTTCGGAGAATATCAATCCCGAAGTGCGCTACTGGCTGTCGACCTACCAGCAGCAGATTGACTGGATGCGCAACAATGGCATTGTCAATCCTGACGCTGCCAAGAGTTGGCAACTCTACGGCACCGCCACGCAGGGAGACCCGATGCCCCTGACGGCTGTTGCCCCCATGCTCACCACCTCTTGGGATCAGAGCCCCTACTACAACAACCTCTGTCCCTATGACAATGTGGAGCATGAACGCGCCGTGACCGGCTGTGTGGCTACCGCTATGGCCCAGGTGATGAAATATTGGAACCATCCCAGCCAGGGCAATGGCAGCCACAGCTATGCGGAGGACGACTATGGTACCCTCAGCGCCAACTTCGGAGCCACTACCTACCAATGGTCGCAGATGCCCAACTCCCTCACGGGCAGCAGTTCCACGGCTCAAGTCAATGCAGTGGCGACGCTGATGTACCATTGCGGTGTGGCCATCGAGATGAACTATGGTGTGGAAGCCAGTGGCGCTCAGATGACCAACTATGGCTACAGCTATTCCCAGATTCCCTCGACGCAGGACGCCCTGCATCTCTTCTTTGGCTATACCGACTCTATCGAAGCTCTCTATCGCGACGACAACAGTATGACCGACGCCGTATGGAAGAATTATATCAAGAATGAAATCGACGCCTCGCGTCCGGTGCTCTACTCTGGCTTCGACAGCACTGGCGGCCACTGTTTCGTTTGCGACGGCTATAACACTGCCGAGACACAGTTCCACTTCAACTGGGGCTGGAGCGGCTATTATAACGGCTATTACTCGCTCAACGACCTGTCCCTCGGCGGTGGCGGCACCGGCACCACAGCCACCTATTCTTTCAACCTCAGCCAACAGATTCTCATTAACGTGCATCCTGCTGGCAACGGTGGCAGCGTGGTGGAGCCCGACCCCATGTGCCTCATTTCTTCATTCCCCTACACCGAGAATTTCGACGACACCTCGACCTATGGTTGTCTGCGGCTGCTCAATGTCAACGGCGACAACATCACGTGGGGCATCATCGACAGCTTCGGTACCAACTATTCGCATGCCGCCTTCATCCAATATGCTGTCCAGGCCGACGACTACCTCATCCTGCCCGGCATCGTGACTCCCGGCAACTACAGCCTCAGCTGGAAAGCACGTGCCTACCAGAGCAACTATCCCGAGAGCTATCAGGTGCTTGCCGGCGACAGCCTGATTTTCAGTGAGACCCTGAGCGCTACCGCCCTCACCACCCGCAACGCCACCTTCTCTGTCGCTGCCGGCGACACGGTCTGCATCATGTTCCGCTACATCAGCGACGATATGTATGCCTTCTTCCTCGACGACATCACCATCGACACTGCTGCCGTTACGCCTCCCGATCCTCCTACGCCACCTACTCCCGAGGATGTCTGCCTCATCACCAGCTTCCCCTACACTGAGAATTTCGACGACACCTCGACCTATGGTTGTCTGCAGCTGCTCAATGCCAACGGCGACAACATCACGTGGGGCGTCATCGACAGCTTCGGCACCGCCTATTCGCATGCCGCCTTCATCCAGTATGCCGTCCAGGCCGACGACTACCTCATCCTGCCCGGCATCGTGACTCCCGGCAACTACAGCCTCAGCTGGAAAGCGCGTGCCTATCAGAGCAACTATCCCGAGACCTACCAGGTGCTTGCCGGCGACAGCCTGATTTTCAGCGAGACCCTGAGCACCACCACCCTCACCACACGCAACGCTACCTTCAGCGTGGCGGCAGGTGACACCGTCAACATCATGTTCCGCTACATCAGCGACGATATGTATGCCTTCTTCCTCGACGACATCACCATCAACACGAGCACACCCAATCCACCTTCGCCCACACAGTATACTCTCACCGTTGTCAGCAACAATGACGCTTGGGGTACCGTCAGCGGCGGTGGCACCTACAATCAGGGCGCCACGGTCACCATCAGCGCCACGGCCAACAGCGGCTATCGCTTTGTGCAGTGGAACGACGGCAGTACCCAGAATCCCCGTACTGTCACCGTCACCGCCAACGCCACCTATGTGGCTACCTTCGAGGCCAACAGCCCCAACCCGCCCACGCAGTACACACTCACAGTCCTCAGCAACAATGATGCATATGGCACTGTCTCGGGTGGCGGTACCTACAATGAGGGTGCTGTCGTGACCATCTCTGCTGTTGCCAACAATGGTTATCATTTCGTCCGTTGGAACGACGGCAGTACCCAGAATCCCCGTACAGTCACCGTCACCGCCAACGCCACCTATGTGGCCACCTTTGAAGCCAATGTGGGTATTGACGACGCCAGCCTTGCACAGGTGAATCTCTATCCCAACCCTGCCACCGACAAAGTGACCCTTTCCGGCCTCGCCCAGCAGGCCCGGATCGACCTCATCGACGCCACCGGCCGCACTCTCGCCACCTGGACCTCTGCCGATGAACATACAACATTGGATATCAGTCGTCTGTCGCGTGGAAACTACTTCCTCCGCATTACCGATGCCACGGGTATCATTGTTCGCAAAATGACGGTCAAATAGCGCTGTAAGCGTCTATTGGAAATCAATCAATTACAAGCCTAAAAACGCACATATCCCTCTGGATATGTGCGTTTTGGCGTTTTGATTAATGTATAACTGCCTGATCCTTAGTACCAACTCCGTATCAAGTCCGACTGAAGTCCGAGTCAACTCCGACCCAACTCCGACCGCAGTCGGAGATGATACGGAGGAGACTCGGAGATGGGATGGAGAAAATATTTTTTGGATACCTATTAATTTTTTATGTATATTTGCAGTTGCTATAAAAAGAAGGCTTATGCGACATGAAGTTGATTTTTTGGTAGTTGGCTCCGGTATCGCGGGGCTCAGTTTCGCCCTCAAGGTGGCTCCCTACGGCAAAGTGTGCATCCTGACCAAAGGTGACGCTGCCGAAGGCTCTACCCGTTACGCGCAAGGAGGAATAGCAGCGGTGATGTACGACTCGGACTCTTTTGACAAGCATATCCACGATACCCTTGTTGCGGGCGACGGCATCTGTGACCGCGAGGTGGTGGAGATGACTATCCGTGAAGCCCCCGACCGCATCCGCGAGCTGGTACAATACGGAGTCAACTTCGACCGTGAGGGTGGCGGAGACAAGTTCGACCTGCACCGTGAGGGTGGGCATTCGGAGTTTCGCATCCTGCACCACAAGGACAACACGGGTGAGGAAATTGAGCGGGGCTTGCTGGAGGCAGCCCGCCGCCACCCGAACATCGAGATCAAGGAGCGCCAGTTTGCTATCGATATCATCACGCAGCACCACCTCGGACAGAGGGTTACGAAGCACACGCCGGGCATCGAGTGCTATGGAGTGTATGCGTTGGACTGCGACACGAACCGCATTGACACCTATCTGGCCCGTGTCACCCTGCTGGCCACGGGCGGCATGGGCAACGTTTACAGCACCACCACCACGCCTGTTATCTCGACGGGCGACGGTGTGGCCATGGTGCACCGAGCACGCGGAGTGCTGAGTGACTTGGAGTTTATGCAGTTTCATCCCACGTCGCTCTACAATCCCGCCGAGAAGCCAGCCTTCCTCATCACGGAAGCTATGCGTGGCGCTGGCGCGGTGCTTAAGGACCGCGAGGGGAAAGAGTTTATGCAGAAATACGACGAGCGGTTGTCGCTGGCGCCACGCGATATTGTGGCCCGGGCTATCGACAACGAGATGAAGCTCAGCGGCAAGGACTATCTCTACCTCGATGCCCGTGGCATCGGCAAGAAACAACTCATCGAGGGGTTCCCGACGATTTATGCCAAGTGTCTGAGTATAGGCATCGACATTACGAGGGACATGATACCCATCCGCCCGGCGGCGCACTACCAGTGCGGCGGTATCAAGGTGGATCGCAACGGCGAGAGTTCCATCAAGAACCTCTATGCCGCCGGCGAGTGCTCGTGCACTGGGTTGCATGGCGGCAACCGACTGGCCAGCAATTCGTTGCTCGAGGCTGTTGTCTATGCCCACAATGCAGCCATGAGTGCCATCGAGAGGACAAAGAAGGTGAGTTTCAGGAACGAGGTTCCCGACTGGAATGCCGAGGGCATGGTGCTGAACGAGGAAATGGTGCTCATCACGCAGACCAAGCGCGAGTTGCAGGAAATCATGTGGAACTATGTGGGCATTGTGCGCAGCGACCTGCGTCTGCAAAGGGCTTTCGACCGATTGAACTTGATATTCAGAGAGACAGAGGATCTCTACAACCGCTCGGTCCTCACCGAGCCGCTCTCCGAGTTGCGCAACCTGATAGCCTGTGCCTACTTGATAATCAAAATGGCGAGAGCAAGAAGGGAAAATGTCGGATTGCATTACTCGACAAGTTTGAAGAATTAGTGGTCAACAATTCCTTGCCTTCAGCGGAAATCTCTGGAATACAATAAAATATGGATTTCCAAGATTTGATACGACACATCGGTGGAAAGGCAAAAGGGAGAATAATATTTCAAGGATTATCAGGATTTCGCGAAGAGGGGAATGAAAGATGCAATTTTTTTTGGGGATTTTAACATTTATGTCGATTTTTTTACTTATTTTTGCATCCTAAATTGATAACAAAAATTGTTTAACAATATAATACTAAACAACATGACATCATTATTGGTTTTATTGCAGGCAGCCGCAAGCATGGCTTGGGGTTACCTTGGAGCAGCGGTCGGAGCCGGCCTTGCCACCATTGGCGCCGGTATCGGCATTGGTAAAATCGGCCAGGGCGCCATGGAAGGCATTGCGCGCCAGCCCGAAGCCGGTGGCACCATCCGTTCGACGATGATTATCGCCGCCGCTCTTGTGGAAGGCGTCGCCTTCTTCGCCGTGGTTATCTGCTTCCTCATTGCGGTGAAGTAATAACCTCACAAAACACTACGGGCCGGCGATTGGCCGGCCCTTTTAAACGGAAAAGAAAAGTTGAGATATGAATAACCCTCTGATTAATCCCGGCATCGGCACCTTCCTATGGATGCTCATTTCCTTTGCCATACTGGCCTTCATCCTGATGAAATGGGGGTGGCCCGCGATTCTCAAGGCTTTGCATAGCCGCGAGGAAGCCATCACTGCCTCGCTCAACGAGGCTGCCAAGGCACGCGAAGAGATGAAACACCTGGTGGCACACAACGAGGAGCTGTTGCGCCAGGCCAAGATTGAGCGTGACGAGATGCTCCGCAACGCCCGCCTCACAAGCGAGCAGATTGTGGAGGATGCGAGAACGAAGGCTTCCGAGGAGGCTAACCGTATCATCGATACGGCCCGCGAGAATATCAACTATGAGAAGCTCAAAGCCATCCACGAACTGAAGAACCAGATTGCCAATCTCAGTATTGAGATTGCAGAGAAGCTCATCCGTGCCGAACTGAGCGACAAGCCCAAGGCCGACGCCCTCATCCAGAAAGAGCTCGAACTCATGGAACTGAAGTAAACGAAGTAGCATGAACAATAATTACCGCATAAACAACCACTATGCCAAAGCACTCATCCTTCTGGCCAAGGATTTGGGTGTGGAGGACAATGTGGCAGAGGACATGAGGCTTGTCAGCAATGTGTGGTCCGAGAACCGCGAGCTCAGCGTTCTCTTTGCCAACCCTGTCATCAAGAGGGAGAAGAAAGTGGCTATTGTGAAGGAGCTGTTCGAAGGAAAGGTGAGCAAGGAGACGATGACGTTCCTCGTTTTTGTGACGCGCAAGAGCCGCACGGTGTATATGCGTGGCATCGCCGACGCATATATCGAGATGTGGCGCGAATATCGCGGCATTGTATGGAGCGACCTGGTGACGCATCAGCCAATAGACGATGTGGCCCGCAAGATGGTTACAGAGATGGTGGCGGCCTACACAGGCAAGACAGTGGAACTTCACGACCGTACCGACCCGAAGATGCTTGGCTGTTTCAAGCTTGAGTTCGACGGCAAGATGTACGACGCACGCATCCGCACAAAGATACGTCGCATGCGTATCCGGTTCACCCAAAACGATTACGAAAGCAAACTGTAATATATTATGTCAGATATCAAACCTGCCGAAGTATCGGCAATATTGAAGAAACAACTGGCCGAGGTCAGTATCGACACCCAGCTCGAGGAAGTGGGCTCGGTGCTCACTGTGGGCGACGGCATTGCCCGTGTTTATGGCCTGAACAATGCACAGAGCGGCGAGCTTGTAGAGTTTGACAACGGCAATCAGGGTATTGTCCAGAACCTTGAGGAGGACAACGTCGGTATTGTGATGCTCGGCGAGGTGAGCACCATCAACGAGGGCGACGTGGTGAAGCGTACCCGCCGCATTGCCTCGCTGCCTGTCGGCGAAGGCTTGCTGGGCCGTGTCATCAATACCATTGGACAGCCCATTGACGGTAAGGGTCCCATTGAAGGCGAGCTTTTCGAGATGCCTTTGGAACGCAAAGCCCCCGGTGTCATCTACCGTCAGCCTGTGGAGCAGCCGTTGCAGACGGGCATCAAGGCCATCGACTCGATGATTCCCATCGGACGTGGCCAGCGCGAGCTCATCATTGGCGACCGCCAGACGGGTAAGACGGCTATTGCCATTGACACCATCATCAACCAAAAGAACAATTATGATGCCGGCGACCCGGTATATTGCATCTATGTGGCTTGCGGACAGAAAGGTTCCACTGTGGCCAACCTCGTGAAGAACCTCGAGGAGAAGGGTGCGATGGAGTATACCATTGTGGTGGCCGCTACGGCCAGTGACCCTGCAGCCATGCAGTTCTACGCTCCGTTTGCGGGTGCCGCCATTGGCGAATATTTCCGCGATACGGGACGCAACGCCCTGGTTATCTACGACGACCTCTCAAAGCAGGCCGTTGCCTACCGTGAAGTTTCGCTGCTTCTCCGTCGTCCGCCGGGACGTGAGGCCTACCCTGGCGATGTGTTCTACCTTCACAGCCGCCTGTTGGAGCGTGCAGCACGTATCATCCAAAATGACCAGATTGCCGCCCAGATGAACGACTTGCCCGCTTCGCTGCAAGGCAAGGTGCGCGGTGGTGGCTCGCTGACGGCTCTGCCCATCATCGAGACGCAGGCTGGCGACGTGTCGGCCTATATCCCCACCAATGTCATCTCGATTACCGACGGCCAGATATTCCTCGAGACCAACCTCTTCAACAGCGGTGTGCGTCCCGCCATCAATGTGGGTATCTCGGTGAGCCGTGTGGGAGGCAAGGCCCAGATCAAGTCGATGAAGAAGATTGCAGGAACGCTGAAGATCGACCAGGCCCAGTATCGTGAGCTGGAGGCTTTCTCGAAGTTTGGCTCCGACCTTGATGCCGCCACCAAGGCGGTCCTCGACAAGGGTGCCCGCAACGTCGAGGTGCTGAAGCAGCCGCAATACAGCCCCATGCCCGTCGAGGACCAGGTGGCCATTATCTTCTGCGGTACCAACGGGTTGTTGCAGAAAGTGCCTATTGACAAGGTGCGTACCTTTGAAAAGGAATTTCTCTTCATGATGAAGAACGAGCACAAGGACATTATGGCCAACCTGAGAGCTGGCAAACTTGTCGACAGTGACTTGGCTACAATGAAGAGTGAAGCTCTCGATTTGGCAGAACGCTATAAATGATAGAGTTATGGCTAATTTAAAAGAAGTCCGCACCCGTATCACCTCGGTGAGCTCGACGCAGCAGATTACGTCGGCCATGAAGATGGTTTCTGCTGCCAAGTTCCGCCGTGCCCAGATAGCCATCACGGGCATGCGTCCGTATGCGGCGCAGTTGGGCGAGATAGTGGACGACATCGACACTGGCGGTGAGGTGCTGACCCCTTACCACTCCAAGCGGCCGCTGAAAAGGGTGTTGCTGGTGGTAATCACTTCCAACAAGGGTCTTTGTGGCGCTTTCAACAGCAATGTCATCAAGCAGGCTCAGTCGCGTATCGACTATTTCCGCAATACGCTCCCTGCCGACGGACAACTGTGTGTGCTCTCGATAGGCAAGAAGTCGTCGGAGTTGATGGCTCGCCAGAAAGGGCTGGATTTGACTGTCCGCGATGAGGTGCTGGATGCACCGACGTTCGATACCATTGCCTCGATTGCCGATGGAATCATGGACGAGTTTGCTTCCAAGCAACTCGACTATGTCGAGGTGGTCTACAATCAGTTCAAGAACTCGCTGACTCAAGTGCTCTCTACCGAGCAGTGGTTGCCGGTGGAAAAAGGGAAACGAAAGGTGGAAAGAGAGAAGCAAGGGGGTAACAACGACTACATCTACGAGCCGTCGAAAGAGGACATTGTCCGAAGCATGGTACCGCTGACGTTGCGCTCTACATTCTACCGCATGATTCTCGACTCGCTGGCTTCCGAACACGGTGCCCGAATGACTGCCATGCAGAAAGCAACCGACAATGCCACCGAGTTGCTGAAGGACCTGCGCTTGAGCTACAACAAAGCCCGACAGGCTGCCATCACCAACGAAATTATTGAGATTGTTAGTGGGTCTGAAGCCTTGAAAGGTTGATAACTAAAGACAATAGGCACCAATGTTAATGCATTGGTGCCTATTTTTATGTATAGGGATATGAAAAAGATTTTTCTGTCAATAATTGCCGTACTGGTGATTGCTGCCGAGGTGCAGGCCAAGCCAGTGGGAAGGGATGTTGCCGCACGCTTGGCTGGCAATGTGTTGCAGAAACAGGTGGTCGACGCCACTCCCGCCGCTTTCACCGAGTGTTATCTCTTTGTGGGCGCCGACGGCAAGGGTTTCGCCCTTGTGTCAGCCGACGACTGTGTTCGTCCCTTGTTGGGCTATTCCATGGAGGGTTCGTTCGATGCCGAGCATATGCCGGCCCATGTGGCTGCTTGGATTGATGGATATCAGCGTGAGATAGCTTCCGTGGTGGCCACTGGTGTTGCACCTTCCCCCAAGGTGATGGAGATGTGGGAGAATCCCATGTCAACCAAGGACAGTGTCAGGGTCTATCCGTTGCTTACGACCCAATGGGGACAGGGAACCTACTATAACAATCATTGTCCCTACGACAGCATAGATTCCGCTTATAGCGTTACCGGTTGTGTGGCCACGGCTATGGCGCAGATTATGAGGTATTGGGAATATCCGGCTGTCGGATGGAGCAGCCATTCCTACAACCATCCTGTATATGGCGTTTTGTCTGCCGTTTTCGATACAACACATTACCGTTGGGACCTGATGCCAGGCTTTTTGACTGGAAATAGCAGCACTGAGGAGGTCGAGGCTGTGTCCACCCTGATGCACCATGCTGGTGTGGCTGTCGAAATGAACTATAGTCCGCGAAGCAGTGGTGCGCAAGTCATTTCCAGATACTCCCTTGGTTATCCATGTGCCGAGAACGCGTTCAAGACCTACTTCCGCTACAATCCCATGCTGTATGGTTGTAGCAAAGGGGATTTCAGTGATATGCAGTGGGCCAACATGTTGCGCGCTGAGTTGGATGCCGCCCGTCCTGTGCTATACTGTGGCTACGATGCCAATGCCGGTGGACACGCCTTCGTCATCGAAGGTTACGATCCTTGGGGAATGTTTTACGTCAATTGGGGATGGGGAGGATACTATGATGCCTACTATACTGTCGATTCTCTTTCTCCCGGTCTGGGAAATCCGGACGGAGCTACACCCTATGTCTTCAGCATCCGCAATGCTGCAATTTTTGGTGTTTGTCCTGCCACGCCTTCGACCGACAGTGTGACGGTTGTCGACATCGTAAGCAATGACTCAACAATGGGCACGGTCCTCGGCAATGGCACCTACCAGAATGGCGACACCGTTTTTGTCCTGCCACAGGCTGCTGCAGGCTGCCGTTATGTGGGGATGACTTCGGGCTGCCGTTCGATACCCTTCTCATTCCTTGCAGGAGGTGGAACCATTACTGACACAGCCATCTTCGAACGTATAGAGGGCGATACTGTGCAATACTCAAGTGAATCTTGTCTTGCTGCTTGGCGTGACGACTATGGGAACACCACCGAGTGGGGAATTCGCATCCCCGCCTCCATGCGCAAGTCTCGTCAGCTTGTCGCTGTGCAAATCTATTCCAGGGTAGAGGGGGATCATGTGCTGAATATCTATCAGGGTGATTCCATCAATGGTGCTACACCTGTCTATACAGGGGTCTATCCTCTCGGCACCTACAGCGACCAGCACGATAGCCCGGAAGGATGGCACACATTGCCTCTTGACAGCGTGCTGACCTTCTACCAGACACAGACCATCTGGATTACCATCAGCTCTACCGACACCAATCTCTCATTCCCCCTTGCCTGTTCCAACTATTGCGGCAACGACGATGGCTCGTACTATCATTTGCCCGAGGGATGGATGCCATATACCCGACAGGGCGTCTATTACACCTGGATGGTCCGTGCCATCTTCGACCCTCACGAGCAGTTTAATGTTGTTGCCACGCCTAACGACATTACCCTTGGCGATGTCTATGGCATGGGCAGCTACCACCCTGGCGACACGGTGACCCTCCATGCTTTGCCTACTCAGTTTAGCGATTTCGACCATTGGAGTAATGGATGTACCGACAACCCCATGTCCTTCATCATCACCCGCGACACCGCCCTGACAGCCTTCTTCCTCGACCTCAATGCCATCGATGAACCCTCTTCCGTGGGGCTTATAGCGTATGTTGATGGACACACAGTCTTCATTGTCAATCCCGGGCAGCGTCAGTTGGAAATATATGACATCAAGGGTCGCCTGCTTTTCACCAGCCATTCGCCAAACGCCTCCTTCCCAATTCCCGTGCCGGGAGTCTACCTGCTCAAGGCCGATGGCCTGCAATCACGCCGTTTTGTAATAAAATAAAGGAAAGATATAATGTGTAAAAAACTACAGTTGATATTGCTCTCGCTGCTGCTGACGGTTTCGGCGGTGGCAAAACCTGTTGACAAAGGGACCGCCGCCCGTGCGGCAAGCAACTTGCTGCAGAAACCTGTCGTCGACATCACTCCTGCAGCGTTCACCGAGTGCTACCTCTTTGCCGCCACCGATGGCGTGGGATTTGTTCTTCTCTCGGCCGACAACAGTGTCCGACCTCTGTTGGCCTACTCGCGGGAGTCCTCGTTCCCTACCGACGACATGCCCGAACACCTTGTGGCTTGGATTGACGGCTATCAGCGTGAAATAGCCTCTGTCAAAACCTACGGAGGTATGGTCGACAAACGTATTGACGATGAATGGAGCCGCCTGTTAGACAAGGGAGGTTTCAAGGGAGATCCTGTCGTCGGCCCGTTGTTGGAAACCGAGTGGAAGCAGTCAAAACCTTACAACGACCGTTGCCCGTTCGACTCGACGAGAAACGAGAGAACGCTTACAGGCTGCGTCGCTACCGCCACGGCCCAGGTGATGTGCTATTGGCGCCATCCGGTGAACGGTCGCGGCAGTCATGCCTATTCTTCGGACAGATACGGCACCATCGCTGTCAATTATGACACCTCAGTCTACGATTGGGACAACATGCTCCCGGTAGTCCGTCCTTGGAGCAGTCAGGTCGAAATAGATGCCGTGGCGAAACTGTGTTTCGAAGTGGGTGTGGCTATGGATATGTCCTATGGCACGGGAGCGAGTGGCGCCTACGAGCATTCCGGCGGCATGTTGCAGCGTTTCTCTGCCGAATTGGCCTTGGAAAACCATTTTGGCTACAACCCTGCTATGTATACCGATTTCAAAGAAGGCCATACCGACGAGGAATGGATTGCCATTATCGGTGCCGAGTTGGACTCCCTTCGTCCGGTCATTTACACCGGCAGCAGTTCCTCGGGTGGACATGCTTTTGTAATCGACGGTTACGACAGGGACGGTTTCTTCCATATCAATTGGGGCTGGGGAACAGGCTTCTTCGGCTACTACAATTTGAGTCACCTCGCCTATGGTCAGGAGGGTAATTCCAATTACAGTCCATTCAACGAGATGAACAACGCCATCCTTGGTGTGTATCCCGTCACCCGCAATGACTCTGTCTCTGTGGTTACGGTGGTCTCTTCCGACCCCTCGCGAGGCACCGTCCGCGGCAGCGGCACCTATGCAGTCGACCGCGACCGCGTTTTGCTCCTTGCCACCCCCAACGATGGCTATCGTTTCGACCATTGGGCCAGCGGCAACACCGCCAACCCCATTTTCTACTTCCCCACGGTCGACTATTCGGACACCGCCTATTTCGTCCCCCTTACTACCGACACGCTGGGCTATAGCCACAATTTCGTCCCCAATTTCGATACCGTCTACGAAATGGCCCACACCGAGTGGGGTATCCGTATCCCCGCCTCGCGTATCCCAGCCGGACGTCGCCTCGAGAAAGTGATGAACTTCATCTACACCACGGGCAGCTATGTGCTGAAAATCTATCAGGACGAAAATCCCGGTATCCCGGTTTATGAGGATACCCTCGCGTTGCAGTCCTATGGCTGGCGCACCATCGAGCTCGACAGCCCCTTGGCTCTCGATGCCACCAAACCTTTGTGGATTACCTTCGTTACCGAAGGTGTCAATTATCCTGCCGGCATCTGTCCCAACACCGGTGTCCCCGACGGCTCGTGGATTAAACACGACGGTGTATGGGAGCTGGTGGACACTAACGTCACTGGTTATTACACATGGTCCATCTTCGGCATCCTCGACAACAACAACGCCATCGACGAACCTGTTGCCGACGGTGTCAAATATCTTGTCGACGGCCTGACGCTCAAGGTCGACAACCCCGACGGCCGCCAGCTCTCGCTCTTCGACATTCAAGGTCGTCTGCTATGCTCTTTCCCGCAATCCAACCACCTTTCGTTCAATCTTCCCGCAGCAGGCGTCTATCTGCTTCAGGCCGACGGTTTGCCCGCCCGCCGCGTGATAGCTGTCAATTAATAGTGTATAATAAATAATGTATATGTATAAAAAAATTCTCATCTCGCTACTGACTCTCGTTCTTGCCTTCCCGGTCGCGGCCAACCCTGTCGACCGCCAAGCTGCTGCCAAAGCCGCCGCCGGCCTGCTTCACAAACAGGTTGTCGATGCCACCCCTGCCGACTTCACCGAGTGCTATCTCTTTGTCGGCGCCGATGGCCACGGCTTTGCTCTTCTCGCTGCCGACGACTGCGTGCCGCTCCTGCTTGGCTACTCGCACACCTCCACCTTCCCTGCCGAGAAACTTCCCCATCATATCGACACCTGGCTCAAGGCCTACCAATTCGATATCGCGGCTTCCCGCAAAGCTGGTGTTTCGACGTCGAAGTTCAACACCCTGCGCGACACCGCCGTAGGCCCTTTGCTGACCACCACGTGGAATCAGGCCCCTTGGTACAACATCCAGTGTCCCTATAGCTACTCCGATTCGGCCTACTCTGTCACAGGTTGTGTGGCCACAGCCACCGCCCAAATCATGAAATATTGGAACCACCCTGTCGTGGGACGCGGCCAGCATAGCTACACCGCCGGTGTCTACGGCCTCCAGACCGCCATCTTCGACACCACCCACTACGACTGGGCCCACATGCCCAACGCACTCAACCATCTCTCTTCCGATGTCGAGCTCGCCGCCGTGGCCCAACTGATGTATCATATCGGCGTCGCCGTCGAGATGAACTACAGTCCCCGCAGCAGTGGGGCTTATGTTTCGGCCTATGGCGACCCCAGTCATCCCTCTTCGGAGAACGCCCTGAAGAACTTCTTCCGCTACAACCAGGCGCTCTTCTCCGCTTCGCGCGATGAGTTCACCGACGCTGAGTGGGATACCCTCCTCACCGCCGAACTCAACGCCACCCGTCCTATCCTTTTCTCGGGCTCCGACAACGACGGCGGCCATGCCTTCGTCATCGACGGCTACGACACCCAGGGCCTCTACCACGTCAACTGGGGATGGGGAGGCTATTGCGACGGCTACTACACCTTCGACAACCTCAGCCCCACGGGCAGCGGCATCGGCGGCAACCCCTCCAACTCCTACAGCTACGACAACAAGATTCTCCTCCACGTCTTCCCCGCCTCCGAGGCACCTTCGGTCACGGTTTCCGTCGTTACGTCCGACAGCCTTATAGGCACTGTCTCCGGTAGCGGCACCTATCCCTCCTACACTTCCGTCACCCTCCATGCCACCGCCAACGAGGGCTACCGCTTCCACTCCTGGAAAAACGGCAACCACGCCAACCCCATCACCTTCTCGCCCAACAACGACTACTCCGACACCGCCATCTTCGTTCCCATCTTCGGCGATACCCTCGGCTATTGTTTCTCAGGCTATAAAGGCCTCTGGGGCGAATACGGCAACAATCCTCCCGAATGGGCCATCCGTATCCCGGCCAACTCGGTACCCGCGCGTCGTCAGCTCAACGCCGTCCAGTTCTATGGCGTCAGCAATGCCGACTATTCTGTCAAGGTCTACCTCGGACAGAATTTCAACCAGCTTATCTTCTCCACCAACTACACCACCCCCTATTTCGGATGGTATACCGTCGACCTCCCCGAAGGAGTCCCTCTCATCAACAACCAGCCGCTGTGGATTGTCCTCACCAGCCGCAGCTATACCAACCCCGCTGTCTATTCTTCCTATTCGGGCAACCCCGACGGCACCTGGTACAAGCGCGGCGGCACTACCTGGGAACACCTTGAGGACCGCAACCAGTATGCCTCGTGGATGATACGCGCCGTCCTCGGCGAGTTGGCCAAGGTCGACATCGATGTCCAGTCGGGCCAGCCCGACCGCGGCAGCGTCAGCGGCGCAGGCTCCTACTATCCCGGCGACACCGCCGTCCTCACCGCCACCCCCTTTGATGGCTTCCGCTTTGCCGGATGGAGCACCGGCGAACACGAGAACCCGCTCTACTTCCGTGTCACTGCGGCCGAGACCATCGTCGCCTCCTTCGTCCCCAATGTGGCTATCGACGATGTCGACGGGTGTCCTTTCGGTTACACCCTTGACGGCCTCTCCGTCAGCGTGGACAATCCCACTGGCCTTCCTGCCGAGATCTACGATATCGAAGGCCGCAGGCTTGCATCCTTCTCCTCCTGCCATCCCTCTTTTGCCTTGCCCGCCCCCGGCGTCTACCTCCTCCGCTGCGGTCCCCTCGTCCGCAAAATCGTCGCCGTAAAATAACCCCCTGGATCCATGAAAAAACAATAACACGATAATACAATGAAAAAGAACTACACCATTCCCATCATCGTCATGATTCTGCTCTTCGGCATGATATCGTTCGTGACGAATCTCGCTTCGCCCATGGGCGACATCCTCAAGAATCAGTTCACCATTCCCAACTGGCAGGGAACCCTTGGCGTCTTCGCCAACTTCATCGCCTATGCCCTCATGGGCATCCCTGCCGGCAACCTGCTGCAAAAGCGTGGATATAAGTCCACTGCCCTCATCGCCGTTGCCGTGGGTTTCCTCGGCGTTGGCATCCAGCTCGTGTCGGGCTTGGTGGGTAGCTTCGGCGTCTACCTCCTCGGCGCCCTCGTGGCAGGATTCTCCATGTGCCTGCTCAACACCGTGGTCAATCCCATGCTCAACCGTCTCGGCGGTGGCGGCAACAAGGGCAACCAGCTCATCCAGTTCGGCGGCACCTTCAACTCGCTCTGCGGCACCGCCGTCATCGTCATTACCGGCTTGCTCATCCCCTCCATCGTCGATGCCCGCATCTCCGACACCTTCCCCCTGATGTACACTGCCATGGCCATCTTCGCCCTGGCCTTTGTCGTCATCCTTCTGACCAACATCCCCGAAAACACAGATGACCAGTCGTCCGATCGCCCTGACACCCGGTCGCTCCCCCTCAAGGGTCTCTTCGACTATCGCCATTTCGTTCTCGGCGCCATCGCCATCTTCATCTATGTCGGTGTCGAGGTGGGCACCCCCAACATCCTCAACAAGTGGCTCCAGAATCCCGACCTTGATATCCTTAGCGAGACCCTCGACGACGATGACATCGCTGCCTCGGTCACCGGATTCTATTGGCTGCTGATGCTCGTCGGCCGTTTGATTGGCGGTGTCATCGGCGCCAAGGTGTCGGCCCGCCGCATGCTCTCCGTCGCTGCCGCTGCCGCTTGCGTGCTGGTGGTGCTGGCCATCTTCATCCCCGCTTCCGTCAAGGTCCAGTTCCTCGGATTCAACGGCGCCAACGGCTTCGGCTTCAACCTGATACCCCTCAGTGCGGCCCTGCTGGTTTGTGTCGGCCTCTGCACCTCGGTGATGTGGGGCGGCATCTTCAACCTCGCCGTCGAAGGCCTCGGCAGCTACACCGAGCGCGCTTCCGGCCTCTTCATGGCCCTGGTGTGTGGCGGCGGCATCCTGCCGCTGGCCATGAACGGTGTCGTCGACATCTTCGGCCCTGCCGGATACATGCCCTCCTACTGGATTGTTGTCGCCGGCTTCGCCTACATCCTCTTCTACGCCATTGCAGGTTCTAAACCAAAGACTGTCAAGTAAATACCTGATAATTCATTTTTTTTGAAGGGGCCTTGAAAAAGGCCCCTTTTTCATAGTTTTCAACTGCTTGATTCATAGTACCCTATAGGCACCAACTCTTTCCCAACTCCTTACCAACTCCTTCCCATCTCCCACCCATCTCCTACCATGGTGGGAGATGATAGGTCGATAATAGGTCGATGGCACGCCGTCGACATGCCGTCCATCGCTACCCGACCCCTCCCGTCACGCTTGTTGAGACACGGGCTGCCGCATCTCTACAGAAAGACAACAGAAGGGCAGGCGAAAGAAAGGCCTCTGTCGTTTTTTTATAAGATGCTGTTAATTTTTTTATTATATTGTAAAAATTTCGTATCTTTGCAAAGCATTTTGAGTGCGCTGTTTCCTGTCAACAGATTGCTTCTCAAGATGTTGGATTGATAAAGAGTTAAACCCGTGCTGGGCAGGGGCACACAAAAAGAGAGTAGCGGAGCTCTTTTTTCTCCGCCAAAAAGAATGGATTATAAGAACGTACAACCCCTGGCCGATTTTGATTGGGATGCCGTAGACGAGAAAGCCGGTAAAATTGCCGTCCAGAAAGCCAACGACAAAGACGAGGCCTATGACAAGAGCTTTAACTCGTTCACCGAGCAGGAAGTTATCGAAGGTACCGTCGTCGCCATCACCGAGCGCGAAGTGGTCGTCAATGTGGGAGCCAAGAGCGACGGTGTCATCCCCGTCAGCGAGGTGCGCTACAACCCCGACCTGAAGCCCGGCGACAAGATTGAGGTCTATGTCGAGAGCCAGGAGGATGCCAATGGCCAGCTGATGCTCAGTCACAAGAAGGCCCGCATCCTGAAGAGCTGGGAGCGCGTCAATCAGGCTTACGACAACCAGGAGATCATCACCGGTTATGTCAAGAGCCGCACCAAGGGCGGTCTCATTGTCACCGTGTTCGACAATATCGAGGCCTTCCTTCCCGGTTCGCAGATCGACGTCAAACCCATCCGCGACTACGATGTGTATGTCGACAAGCAGATGGAGTTCAAGGTCGTCAAAATCAACCATGAGTACAAGAACGTCGTTGTCAGCCACAAGGCTCTCATCGAGGACGAGATCGAGGCTCAGAAGGCCGAGATTATCAGCCACCTCGAGAAGGGTCAGGTGCTGGAAGGCGTGGTCAAGAACATCACCAGCTACGGTGTGTTCGTCGACCTCGGCGGCGTGGATGGTCTCATCCACATCACCGACCTCAGCTGGGGCCGTATCAACCACCCCGAAGAGATTGTCCAGCTCGACCAGAAGATCAACGTCGTCATTCTCGACTTCGACGAGGCCAAGCGCCGCATCGCCCTCGGTCTCAAGCAGCTCACTCCTCACCCCTGGGATGCTCTGGATCCCAACCTCAAGGAAGGCGACCACGTCAAGGGTAAGGTTGTTGTCATCGCCGACTACGGTGCTTTTGTCGAGGTTATCCCCGGTGTCGAGGGTCTCATCCACGTCAGCGAGATGAGCTGGAGCCAGCACCTGCGCAGCGCCCAGGACTTCCTGAAGGTGGGCGACGAGGTGGAGGCCGTCATCCTGACGCTCGACCGCGAGAACCGCAAGATGAGCCTCGGTATCCGTCAGCTCATGCCGGATCCCTGGCTGGCCATCGCCGAGAAATATCCTGTGGGCAGCAAGCACACCGCCACCGTGCGCAACTTCACCAACTTCGGTATCTTCGTCGAGCTCGAGGAAGGTGTCGACGGTCTTATCCACATCAGCGACCTCAGCTGGAGCAAGAAGATCAAACACCCCGCCGAGTTTACCAAGATCGGTGAGAAGATTGAGGTTGTGGTCCTTGAGGTCGATGCCGAAAACCGCCGTCTGAGCCTCGGTCACAAGCAGCTCGAGGAGAATCCTTGGGATGTCTACGAGACCCTCTTCACCGTTGGCAGCGTCCACCAGGGCAAGATTGTCAACATGAACGACAAGGGCGCCACCGTCATCCTGCCTTACGACGTCGAGGCCTTCGCCCCGATGCGTCACCTCGACAAAGAGGACAAGAGCAAAGCCAAGAACGGTGAGACCCTTGACTTCAAGGTGATTGAGTTCTCGAAAGAGAGCAAGAAGATTATCGTGAGCCACACCCGCACCTTCCAGGATGGCAAGGACGAGGTCCGCACCGAAGGCGACGACAAGAAGGGTCGCGCCACTGCGAAGAGCGTGAAGCAGATCAACGAGAGCCTTGAGAAGACCACTCTCGGTGACCTCGATATCTTCCAGAAACTGAAAGAGGAGAAATAAAACCAATATTTTTCCCGAGACCCCGAAAGGGGAAATGATACAGAGGGCAGGCGGAAACGCCTGCCCTCTGTTAAATTTTGTTAACGGTGAAATTATCGTCCTTATTTTGTGTCTATATTATTGAAAAGGGAAAAGAGTGGGGGAGGAAGAAAAAAAGTTGCACATATAAATAAAAATTACTATCTTTGTAGAATTGTAATGGAGTGTGATTTTTATTTAGAGTGTTGATTGATAAACAAATAATTCTTGGTGAATATGACAAAGAAGAATGTTTTCGCAGTGATGTTCATTGTCAGCCTGCTCTTTGCGGCAGGGGGGGATGCTATGGCTCAGTGGAGCCAGGCGACAGCCTGCCCGGGATGGAACAACCCCGCCAATTTCGGTGTGAGCCAGGGTACGGAATTCTACTATTCGGGCCAGACGGGCGGCGTTCCGAATCTGAGTCCCAATGTGATGACAGGAGAGACGGGCATGAGCTTCGAGACGACAGTTTACATGAAGACCCAGTTGGCCAGCAAGACCTTTGGCTCGTCGGGCGACTGCGCCAATCTTCCAAATCCCAGCAATGCCTTTGCCATCATGAGCTCGGGAACCGACGCCAACACACAGAACCTGCTCCCCTATGTGCCGTCGGCCCAGTTCAATACCTATGACTCGGGTATGGTGAACACCACGCTGACGAAGAGCATCCGCATCGGAGACGCCTGTGGTGGTACCCACTCGACAGCTTTGTACTACAACTTGCACGTCACGCCGCAGAACGCCATGTTCTATATCTATTATGCCTGTGTTATCGAGGCTCCCGGCCACGGAACATCGTGCGATCCGACGTTCATCATCCGTGTGATGCGCCAGAACGCCGCCAACCAATGGGTACAGATTAGCGACACACTGGCTTATTTTGTCCCTTCCACGCCGTCAAGGATGACGGGCGGTACTGTGACCATCGGTCAGAACGGTTGGCATTCGAGCCCTTATAGTTACGACTCCGTTTATTGGAAAGAGTGGTCGAAGGTGGCTCTGAACCTGTCCAACTTCGTCGATGAGAATCTTCGAGTGGAGGTTATGATTAGCGACTGCTGCTATAGCCAGCATTTTGCCTATGCATATATTTGCGGCGAATGTCGCCCGATGAGTATTCAGTCGTCGGGTTGTCCTCCGGGACTGTCGACCGACGTGACGACGCTCACCGCCTCGCGCAGTATGCAGAACTATGTGTGGTATGCCTCGGAATGGGGTGTCGCCGAACCTTGGACTTCGGTCAACCCTGGCCAGGAGAATGCCCACTTCACCTGGCGTCAGCTGACTCCCGACCAGAGTACCTCGCACCAATATAATGTGCAAGCCAACGACTTCCGTGTGACACGCCGCAGAAACAATTTTGGCTTGGATGAATTATGCGACTCGATGGGCAACTGGCAGACTTTCCGCTGCAAGATGACTTCGGCACTCGACCCTGCCAAGCCTTTCGACTCCTACTTGTATGTCAATGTGCAGAACAAGAAACCCTCCATGGAGGTTGACTCGCTGTTTACGTGCGACGGCCGCGCCAAACTGTGGAACCACAGCTATGTGCCAGGAGACCCGTCGCTTGTGCAGCCGGGCATGACGCAGTGGGCGTTCTACGACAACCCCTACTGCGAAGGTACGCCTTTGGCTACTTCCGTTGGCGACAGTGCTTCGTTGCAGTTCGAGGATACTGGCTTGAAGGGCGTTCTGGTTCGCTCGTTCACCACCGACCCCGCATGCTACTCCGACGGTATCTATCCTATCCTTCCGCGAGAGAATCCGCGTGTGGGCGGAATGTTGATTGACCCCGAGACCCGTGTGCTTTGCGACGCCGCTCCGGCGACGCTCCGAGACACCACGACAGGCGAGAATTTCTGGCGCGAGTGGTCGTTCCGCGCTGCCAATGCTCCCGACGATGATACGTCGCTGACCGATGTGGTGACAATGCATGGCAATGACGACCGTCAGGTGACACGCTCGTTCACCCATGGCGTGGAGCCGATTAGACTTCGTGTGTTCAACGCTCAATATTCTGTCAACAACATGAACCTTTACGACACCACGTGGTGCAATACCGTGGTGAGAGACACCATCTCGGTGTTCCTGCATCCCGAATTGGAGGTGATAGGCGACACGGTGGTGTGTGAAGGCAGCACAACCAACGCAACGGTACGTGCTTTGGGTGTCGATGGATGTACATACCAATGGTCGTTGTCGCCCAACAGCATTACAGGCAATCTGCCAGAAGGCCCCACCCTGCAAGTGGTCCCCTATGCCGACCGCGCCACCTATTATGTGAGGGTGACGAGCCCGCAAGGCTGCGTGGCATGGGATAGCCTCCACGCCTATGTGGTGCGTCCGAAAATTGCCATGATTCCTGAGGATGGCCGTATTTGCCCCGGGGATGTAGCTACGCTGTCGGGCAGCGATGCCGACCACTTCACCTGGAGCGCCTCTCCCGAGGATCCCTCGTTGGCAGGACAGGAAGGAGACGACCACATCAATGTCTCCCCTCAGGTGACTACTGTCTATACCATGGTGGGTCATGGTACCAACAACTGCGACGCCACACCCCTTAAGAAGACTGTTACCATCGTTCCCCTGCCAGTGCCCAAGGTGGGTCTCACCCCGGGGTTCATCGATACCGACCAGCCTACAGTGGTATTGCGCGACCAGTCAACCTATGGCGTCAGTTCGTTGTGGCAGTTCCAGGACGGTTCCTCGGCCACGGGCCGCGAAGTGAGTCATGTATTTGAGAACTGCATAGGTTTCGACTCCGTGCCCGTCACGCTGACCAGCTATAATGTGCTGGACTGCCCCACGGTATATCCGTTCCAGATTCCGGTGAATATTTTCACCGCCTGGTATCCCACCGCCTTTACCCCTGGCTCGAGCGACGGCAACGGCAAGTTCTCGCTCCACAGCATCAACGAATACCAGTTCTTCCATATCTATATCTACAACCGTCGTGGAGAGTTGGTATATGAGTCGGACGATGTGCACTTCGAGTGGGACGGCACCAAGAACGGCGAACCCTGCCCGCAGGGCGCATATGTCTACACTTGCCGTTTCCGCAAACCCGGTACTACAACATTGAGTACTATACAGGGCAGCGTCACTTTGATTCGCTGATGGATGCACCGAAGAAGTTACTGAAGAAATACTGGGGTTACGACTCTTTCCGACCACTACAGGAAGAGATTATCGAATCCGTCATGCAGGGCCACGATACGCTGGCCCTGCTTCCTACTGGTGGGGGCAAGTCGCTCTGCTACCAGTTGCCGGCACTGATGAGAGAGGGTATTTGCTTGGTGGTGTCGCCCTTGATAGCGCTGATGAAAGACCAGGTACAGCATCTCAATGACCGCCATTTGAAGGCGGCATGTGTTGTGTCCGGCATGTCGGGCGAAGAGAGCACCGGGGTGCTGCTGAGCGCCATAAACGGTGGGCTGAAGTTCCTCTATGTCTCGCCCGAGCGTCTGCGGCAGCAGAAATTTATTGAGCATTTCAGGAAGATGAAGGTGGGACTCATTGCCGTTGATGAGGCACACTGCATCTCCCAGTGGGGTTACGACTTTCGTCCGCCCTATCTCCAAATTGCCGACATCCGAATCTATCATCCCGAGGCACCACTGATAGCCCTCACGGCCACTGCCACACCCACGGTGGCCGACGACATCTGCCTACACCTGCAGATGAAGGACTGCCGCCGTTTCCAGTCGAGTTTCATCAGACCCAACTTGGCCTACATGGTGCTGCACGACAGCGACAAGAGCCAGCGTCTGCTGCGTATTGTCCGGAGAGTAGGGGGTTCCGGCATCGTTTATGTACGCAATCGTAGGGCCACGCAGACCTTGGCTCGTTTCCTCGAGGCATCAGGTGTCTCGTCCACATTCTACCATGCTGGACTCGACGCCACCGAACGTGACCAGCGACAGTCGGCTTGGATGAACGGGCGTTGTCAGGTGATGGTGGCCACCAATGCTTTCGGCATGGGTATTGATAAAGCCGATGTACGATTTGTGGTCCATATGGATATTCCCGATTCTCTCGAGGCCTATTTTCAAGAGGCTGGACGTGCCGGCCGTGACGGACAGCGAGCCTATGCTGTGCTCATCTGCGATTCTTCCGACATCGAACGGCTGAGTCGTGACTTTGCTATCGATTATCCGGAACTGAAACAGGTAAGAAATGTCTATCGGGCGTTGTGCAATTACTATCGTGTGCCTGTGGGTGGCGGTGCCGACAGCCAATTCGACTTTGATATTGAAAAAATCTGTTTCAACTATAATTTCACTGCGCGCGAATTCTATGGCGCCTGTCGCATATTGGAGCGCGAGGGCCTAATCTCCATCCCCGAGCAGGAAGATGCCTATTCGACCGTCTATATTCCTGTGACGCGCAATGAACTTTATCGTTTTCAAATAAATCATCAGCGGTTGGGCGACATGCTGCAAGTGGTCATCCGCACATATCCTGGGTTGATGGAGTGTGCGGTGTCTATAGATGAGAGAAAAATTGCGTCCAAGTGCTATTCTTCGCCTGCCGAGGTGGTCAATATGCTTCAACAGCTCCATGAGATGCATATCATACACTATCGCCCAAGTAGCCATGGCCCACAGCTATATTTCCTAACTGAACGTGTTGACGAACGCCTTATCTACCTTTCTGAGCAGAATTATGCCCAACTCAAGTCTGCCGCGCAGCAACGTATGAAATCCATTGTCGACTATGTGTCGGATGACAGCCGTTGCCGTAGTCGACAACTGGTGACCTATTTTGGAGAGCAATCGACGACCGACTGCGGCATGTGTGATGTGTGTCTGAAAAGCAAGTCGCATCTTGGAGATAAGGAGTCGGCTATTGAAAAAATACTGCAGAAAAGTCCCATGGGAGCGCGACAGTTGGTGCAATTGCTTACCGATGAGGGTTATGCCGATGTTGGCGACACCCTGCGTGAGATGATCGACAGGGGAGAACTGTTGCTCGATGGTAATGCGCAGTTACATCTTGCTTTTTAAGGTACACTCGGGAGCTATTTGGCGGATAGCCTCGTATACACGAGCCACGGGCAATCCCATGACGTTGTAGTAGCAGCCGTAAATGTGGCTGATACCTACCATACCAATCCATTCTTGTATGCCATAGGCTCCGGCCTTGTCGAAGGGACGGTAGTTGTCGACATAATAGGCCAACTCTTCGTCAGAGAGGGAACGGAAAAAAACGTCGGTCTTTTCTGTGAAGGATATGGTTCTCTGGGAGGTGCGTAGGCAAACACCAGTGTAGACCTGATGTTTTTGGCCTGCCAGCGCATGGAGCATGGCAAAGGCTTCGTCGCGGTCGGCGGGTTTCCCCAACACCTTTTCCCCCAAAACCACCACTGTGTCGGCTGTCACGAGAATGGCATCGTCGCCAATCATCTCTTGAGGACAGGCTTCGGCTTTGCGGCGTGCCAGCAATTCGGCGGTATCGGCGGCTGGTGTGCCGGCAGGCACATGCTCGTCGACATCGAGGTTGATGAATTCAATAGGATAGCCCAACTCGCTGAGCAACTGTCGGCGCCGGGGCGATTTGGAGGCAAGCAAGAGTTTCACTTCGGCGTTCTTTACTTCACTTCGACACCGTTCTTGAACTTGGCTTTGTAAACCTCACGGCCGTTCTGGTACCATGTCCAGCGGCCGTCTTTCTCTCCGTCGACGAACTGACCTTTCTCCACAGGGGCGCCGCTTTCGTCATAGCGCTCGTATTTCCCGTCGAGGACTCCGTCTTTGTAGTTCTGTCGGAGTTCCACTTTCCCGTTGGGATAGTAGCGCACTTCTTCACCGTCTTTCTCGTCGTCGTCATAGTGGAGAATATAGCGTGTGGAGCCGTCGTCATAGAGGCCTTTCCATTCACCGGTCATTTTTCCGTCCGAGAACTCGCCGTAGTAGTCCACTTTGCCGTTTTCGTACCAGGCTGTCCATTTGCCTTCCTCCAGACCCTCTTCGTATCTCCCTTCGTGCAGTTTTGCGCCGTTCTCATAGAAAGTGGTCCATAGACCTTCGCGTTTGCCGTTGCGGTAGTTGCCCGTGCGCCAGCGCTCGCCAGTCTCATAGTAGTATGTCCACTGGCCAATCTCTTTGCCTTTGGCATAGGTACCTTCGATTCCCAACTTGCCGTTGCTGCGCCAGAAGAACTGCCATTCGCCGTCCTGTACACCGTCGACCAGTTTGCCTTTCATGTCTACATTCCCGTTGGGGAAATACCACACGGCATCGCCCTGCAACTCGTCGTTCTTGTACTGGCCGCTGAAGCGGAGGGCACCGTTGGAGTGCCACTGAGTGGTCTTCCCTTCGCGGCTGCCGTTCACATAGGTCACTTCCTCCTCTTTCTGTCCGTTGGCGTGCCACGAGCGGTACAGGCCTACCTTCTTCCCGTTCTCCACGGCCACTTCGCTCTTAAGGTCTCCGTTACGATGCCACGAACGCGAGGTGCCTGTGCCGTAGCATTCTTCGGCCATGCGGCTGCCATCTTCATAGTAGATGGTCCATATCCCCGTTTTGACTCCGTTGGCATAGGTTCCTTCCTGCGAGATGCGTCCGTTGGAGTACCACCACGTCCAGCTCCCGGTGCGATGGTTCTCGTCGTTCAGAGTGCCTTGCACCATCAGTTGGTTGCTGTTGGTGTATTTTTTCTGATAGGAAGTCTGCGCTGTGACCGGCAGTTGCACGCCGGCGATGACGATGAATGCTATGGCAAGGATTTTTCTCATGGGTTGACAGTTGTTATGATTGTTATTCTGAATAGACAAAGATGATTTTTGGAGCGTTGGCCATGTTGATGCCGTTGAAGATAGCGCGTTGCGGTGCATGACGGCGCGAGTTGAGCAGGAGCAGGAGCCCATTGTCGTTGCCTTGGCGCAGCAATCCCTGCAGATGTTGTGTCACACGCATACGGTAGTAGTTGCCGTCCTCATGGTAGTTGCCGTCGTATCCGCTAAGGGTATAAAGGTCAATGAGGTCATCAATGTAGATGTCTAACCCGTTGGCATCTTTCCCCAGGATGAGTACCTGGTCTGGATGAAGGGTGGGGGACTCCACCGACAACGGCATAATTAACTCGGCGTGGTGAATCACCGCATAAGGATGGGCGGCGTGGAATGCCTTTAGGTCGCGATCGAAACTCATGCGCACCCGTTGCCCTCCCATGGGCTCCAGATAGAGGCGGTAGGCTCCGGGGACAGCGTTGCCGCTGGCGAAGAGCGTGCCGCTGTAGTCGTGCTCGAAATGAGTAAAATGCGAAGTGCCGGCCCCCATCAGGAACGTATAGTAGCCAAACGTTGTGTCGCTATTGGGATTGATATAGTGGTAGTAGGTGCGCAGGCAGGTTTGTGCCGACGAGAAGTCGATGCTTACAAGTCCTTCGTCACCTGCTGCCGTCGTTCTGATGCGCAGTCCCTTTGTCTGGTTGAGAAAATCCTCCGACGTGGCTTCCCGATGGATTACGCTGTAGATGGAGGAATTGAGGGTGAGGCGGATGAGCGTGTCGGTGTTGCTTACCGTGATGTCGTCGTCGAAAAACAAAGTGCTTTCGTCCACCGGCAGACTGTTGTTGGCATAGAACGACGTGTCGTTCTGCAGGGCTTCGGCCAGCTGCTTCACCTCGAAATGGAAGGTGTAGGTCCTTCCCGTGTCGGGGAAGGATTGGCTCTTGGTGAGTGTAAGCACCACCGAGTCAATCACCATCGAGCTGTCAAACGAGATGCCGTTGGTGTTGGGCGACAGTCCTATCTGGGTGTATAGCGTCGAACTCACTTTGCCGAAAGTGGGGTCGGAGTAGAAACCTATGACACCGAAGGAGTAATTGCTTGTGAGCAGCGAGTCCTCGTATTCCGTCCATGCTTTGTCGGCAAAGAGGGTGTCGGTCTTGCCTTCGTAGAGCATGGTGGTGTCCACCAGGCCAATGCCCAGCGACGATTCCTTGTCGGTGCAGGCTGTAAGTGCCCCCGTCAACACGGCGGCCGCCATAAAAAAGATGATGTTGAGCTTCCTCATGTCTCCCTTTTCAATTATCGCTTGTTCTCTTTTTTTTTTCAGTTCTCAAACTTGCTGGTTCCAACGATGGAGTCGTAGAACTTGTTGATGCGGGCGAAGAATTCGTCGCGATCCTCGATGTAGTCCAGCACATTGCGCTTGTTCTCCTTGGCGAAAGCCACCAGCTCGGGGTTGGCATTGGGCGATCCGATGACCACGCCCTGCGAGTAGGTGATGGCCGACTTCATCAGGCCAATGTAGTCGGTCTGCCCATAGAGGCGCAGGTCTTTCGCCGTGGCACCGTCGGTCTTCATCTTGCGCTCCAAGTCGCCGCCGATGGGGCCCTCGAAATGGTCGCCCATCAGGGTGATGACCATCTTCGTACCGCTGAAGAAGGCGTTCTCCTTGTTGATGCGTCGCAGATAGAACGGAATCATCGAGGCAAACCATCCTGTGAAATGAATCAGATGGGGCTGCCATGCCAGCTTGCGCACGGCCTCCAAGGTGCCGCGGCCGAAGAAGAGCAACCGCTCGTCGGTGTCCGGAAACAGGTGGTTCTTCTCGTCGGTGAGCCCTTTGCTGTTGATGAAATACTCTTCGTTGTCGATGAAGTACACCTGCATGCGCGCCGACGGGATGGACCCCACCTTGATAATCAGCTGGTGGTCGCAGTTGTTCACTATCAGGTTCATCCCCGACAGCCGAATCACCTCGTGAAGTTGGTGCTTCCGGTCATTGACCTCGCAGAATTTCGGCATAAAGACGCGTATCTCGCGTCCTATTTCCTGGGTCTTGGCAGGCAAATAACGTCCGAACAAACTTTGCTCATTCTCCGGTGAAAAAGGCGCAATCTCTTGATTTACAAATAATATTCTACCTTTTGCCATAAAAATTGTATATAATTTACCAAATGCAAAATTACAAAAAAAAAACGATATGGCAAAATCATTGTCTCCGTTTCAAAAAAAAGTTGTACTTTTGCACCATGAAATTGACAAAAACAACACCTCTTCTCGATCGTGCACGCAACTTTTGCGCCCTCTCCGAACAGTGTGAGGACGCCGTGCGGCAGAAGCTCGTCACTTGGGGCGCTTCGCCCGCCGAGTCTGACGATGTGGTCGCACGGCTCTACGACGAACACTATCTCGACGACGAGCGCTATGCACGTGCCTATTGCGAAAGCAAAATCCTCCATCAGCATTGGGGACGGCAGAAAGTACTCTACCAATTGCGCCTCAAGCATCTGCCCCGCGCCGCCGTCGACAGCGGCATGGCCGCCGTCAGCGACGAAGCCTATTTCGCTGTCCTCACTGATGTGGCCGAAAAGAAACTCCGCGAACTGACATCCAATTCTCCTCTCGACAACCTCTCCGGCGAATCGCAGGGCGCCGCCGCGCACCTTCTGCGGCAGAAACTTACAGCCTTCCTCGTCACCCGCGGTTTCCTCATTGGTGAAATCAATCAAGTATTAACTAATTTTTTTCCACAATGAAACGTTTTTACGCTTTCCTCGCGGCCCTCTGTTTGGCCGCCACCGTCCCTGCCATAGCGCAGGATGAACAGCCCGCCGGCTCTTGGTCCACGACCTCCACCCCGGCCCTCAAGTTCAGCGAGTCCATGTTCAACAACTGGTCCTCCACCGGTACCTCGCAGCTTGACCTCAACGCCACATTCTTCGGCAACTACAAGTACACCCATACACGTTATGTGTGGGACAACATCGTCGACCTCGGCTTTGGACATGCTTGGCAGGACCTCGACAACTCAGCCCAGGGCGGACGCTTTGAAAGCCGCCGCAAGAGCCTCGACAAAATTGACCTGACCTCCGCCCTCTCATGGAAGGCCTACAAGGATTGGGGCGCCAACTTCACCGCCAACCTCAAGACCCAGTTCGCCAAAGGTTTCGAATACTCCGGCGCCGGCGACAACGAGGGCAAGATGGTTTCCTCCTTCTTCGCCCCGGCCTACCTCACCACGGCTCTCGCTTTCGAGTACAAGAAACCCGAGTGGTCGGTCTCCCTCTCTTTCCTCACCGGCAAGACCACCTTCGTCTTCAACAACGACCTCATCGACAGTGGCTATACCTACGGTGTCATTCAAGAAAAGGGCTTCGACCCCACCGACCCCAACCGCACCTACAAACACGCCTATTTCGCCCTCGGTAGCTACATCAAGGCCCAGTACCTCAAGAAAGACCTCCTTCCCAGCCTCGACCTCTACGCCCGCCTCGAGCTCTTCTACGACTACAAGAAGAGTAGCCACATGGCTTGGGACGAAATCAAGGCTTTCGAGGCCGACGGCACTCCCATGGAGAACTGCGAATACAAGCTCGCCGCCTCCGACGAGACTTGGGCCGACCTCGCCGGCTACAACTGGATCCAGCGCCGCATCTTCGAGACCGACCTCGATTTCGAGGTGAAACTCGACTATCGCTTCTCTTCCCACATCGCCGCCAACTTCGCCCTCAACCTCAAGTGGGACACCGACTTTAGCGGTATGGGCCGCTGGGGCCACCTTCAGGTCTACCAGATGGCCGGCCTCCAGGTGTTCTTCAGCTGGAAGACCCCTAACAAGTAACCTCCCGATAAACACAGTATAGACAAAGAGAAAGGCCATTGGAGTTCGCGCTCCAATGGCCTTTTTTTGTTCTCGGGAATTGCTGTTCTTTCCTTCCTTGTCTTCAAAAAGGTGGTTGTCCTTACTGTCCCTTGAATCGGAGCAGCACTGAGTCGTTGGCTTTCAGCCCCATGAGCTGGGTGAACGAACTCTCCTTGACGGCCAGCTCGAGCATCCCCGTGGCCGACACTGTCAGGCGCAGCTTGCGCCGCGGGTCGCTTTGCGCATGCTGCTGATAGTAGGAAGCCATCACCTCCGTCACCTCCTGGTCGCGCACCGTCATCGTGAACTGGCGCCCCTGGCGCAGCTCCACAAACTCCTTGTAGCTCATGCCCAGATAGGCGTTGCCGTAGTTGTCGATGAAGAGGATATAGATGCGGTAGCCGTCACCTTGCGGCATCCAGCCCACGTAGGGGCGCTGCAGCAGCGCCTCGTGGCGCGGCCCTATCTCGGACAGGCTCGCTCCTGCCGCTATCTTGGCCGCCACACGCGCAAACAGCGTGTAAGCCGCGAAGTTATACACCCCGTTCTCCTGCACCGGTATGCGCACCGTCTCCTCAATCTCGCTGCCGAAAGCCATCGCAGGCAACCCGTTGTCGCAGCAGATATAGTATTGTCCGCGAGCCTTCACCACCACGAAAGGGTGCTCCTCTGTGTGGTTCGACGCCACGTCGATGATGTGTATTGTCCCTGGAGGAAAACCCGTGCAGGCATGCTTCACCACGAAGGTCGCAGCCTTCACATTGAAAGGCTCCACGCCGTGGGTCACATCCACCACCTGCACCTCGGGAATGAGCGACATCAACGCCCCCTTCGCCATTCCGGCGAAAAAGCCCTGGGTGCCCCAGTCGGAGGTCAGTGTCACTATCGGCGTCGTCATAATTTACAGGTATAACGCAGAACCCTCAATACTATTGTCCTGCTCCGAAAAACTTTTTTCAGCCCTACCAACACCCTACCAACTCCTACCATCGTAGGAGTTGGTAGGGAGATGGGAAGGGGATGGGTAGGAGTTGGGAAAGAGTTGGTCCCTATAGGGTGCTGATTTCCAGTCTTTTGTTTTCCTCGTTTTTTGCCCCGTTTTTTCATGTTTAGATAAAAATTTGAAAACACTGTTTAAACCTGAAAAGTGTTGAAAATGTTAGCGTTTTGGTGCGTTGTGGTTTTTCGGGGTGTTTGTTGGTTGTATAGGTAGAATGCATTCTGTTTATGCAGGACGGATAAACTGCCGGGGGAGGGCTGCCCTGCGGCGCCTATATCCTCCACATTCAGACTCCCATGGGAGTGGTGACAAAAAAACTACTGGCGAATTAGCGCGTAATTCGATTTTTTTGTGTACATTTGCTGCTTGGGAGAATTCCCAAGCAGATTTTTATTATTATAGTAATCAAACAATTGTAAAAAATATGTCACTACTCTCGATACGTAATTTGCACGCCAGCATCGGCGAACGCGAGATTTTGAAGGGCGTGGACCTGGAGATTAACCCTGGCGAGGTGCATGCCATCATGGGTCCCAACGGCAACGGCAAGAGCACCTTGGCGGGTGTCATCGCCGGCAACCCCAAGTATACGGTCACCGCCGGCGAGGTGGTCTTCAAGGGGAAGAATATTCTGGAGATGCCTGTTGACCAGCGCGCCTGCGAGGGGCTCTTCCTCGGATTCCAGTATCCGGTGGAGATTCCCGGAGTGAGCATCACCAACTTTATGCGCACCGCTGTCAACGAGCAGCGCAAATACCATGGTCTCGACCCCCTCTCGGGCAGCGAGTTCCTGAAGCTCATGGAGGAGAAGAAAAAGGTGGTGGAGATGACCACCAACCTGGCCAACCGGTCGGTGAACGAAGGCTTCAGCGGCGGCGAAAAGAAGAAGAACGAGATTTTCCAGATGGCCATGCTCAACCCCACGCTGAGTATCCTCGACGAGACCGACAGCGGCCTCGACATCGACGCCCTGCGCATCGTGGCCGGCGGTGTCAACCAGCTGCGCTCTAAGGACAACGCCACGGTGGTTATCACCCACTACCAGCGCCTGCTCGATTTCATCGTGCCCGACTATGTGCATGTGCTCTACGAGGGTCGCATCGTGAAGACCGGTCCCAAGGAACTGGCCCTCGAGCTGGAGGAAAAAGGCTACGACTGGATAAAGAAGGAAATTGAGGGTTGAAAATTGAGAATTTATGATACGCAAAGATCAATTGCCGAAGATATGGGGCGACGAGTGGCGCTGCGAGGTGGCGGCTGAACGTCTGGTGGTGGAGCGCGGTGCCGAAGTGCGGCTGGTGCTCTGCAACCCCGACGACGCTCCGATGTTCATGCTGCGCGAGGGGGCTGGCTACACGGTGATGCCCGACAGGGAGAACCTCGATATCGAGGTTGCCGAGGGTGGGCGCCTGATGCTTTACCGCCTGCAGGGCGTGAACACACCCCAGAGCCATCTTACCGAACTGGCTGTCACCATGCAGCGCGACGCCACGCTTGACATGTGCACCGTCACCCTCGGCGGCGGCCATGTGAGGAACAATGTGGTGGTGCGCATGCAGGGCGAAGGCTGCAACCTCACCGCCAACGGACTCTATCTCGTCGACCGCGAGCAGGAGTGCGACAACTACATCTTCGTGGAGCATGCCAAGCCCCACTGCCAGAGCCGCGAGCTCTACAAGGGCATCGTCGACGATTCGGCGCGTGCCCGCTTCAATGGCCATGTGCTGGTGCAGGACGGTGCCGTGAAGACCGAAGCCTACATGACCAACCGCAATATTCTCCTGACCGACAAGGCCCATGTCGACACGCGCCCTTTCCTCGAGATTTACAACGACGATGTGAAGTGCTCGCACGGCTCGACTATCGGGCAGCTTGACGAGCAGGCCAAGTTCTATCTCCAGACGCGTGGCATCAGTGAGCGCACGGCGGTGACGATGCTGAGCTATGCTTTCTGCGACGAGGTGATTCGCGGCATCGGCATCGAGACGTTGCGCGACGCTGTGGGCGACATGGTGAAGAAACGCCTCCATGGCGAACTCACCTCCTGTGCCGACTGCGCCATAGCATGCACCAACCCCTGCAATGGCCCCGACGCTCACTTCGAGATTGACCCCAGCAAACTATGAAATTGAGACTTGAAAATTGAAAAATGAAAAAAAAATAGTCACTGCATTGAGGCGCCTCGTTGTTGTCGCCCTGATTTTCAATTTTCATTTTCCTGTTTTCAATCTACTCCAGGCTCAGTGTGGCGTGAAGGTGAAATCGGCCGACGAGGCGACCTACCGCCAGGCTTTGTCGGAGTTTGACCTCAAACACTATCGCGAGGCCTCGAAGGCTCTCCGCACCGTGGCACAGCGCAATCCCAAGGCCGCCGACCCCCAGTTCTGGCTCGGCATGACGGCGGTGAGGAACGGCTTCAATACCACCGCCATCCGCAAGTATTTCACCAAGTGCATCGATCTCTGTCCCAACTATCCCAACGCCCTGGCACACTACTACATGGGCATGATACTCTACACCGACGAGCGCTATGAGGAGGCCACCGTCGAGCTGGAGACCTATTTCCGCATGGCCAACCACTGCGACGACCCTATGCAGACGGCCGTCTATGAGGAGGCTTCGGCCTACCTCCACTGGTCGCGCTTCCTGGCCGAGGCGGTGCTCAACATGGCACCCTTCGACCCCGCGCCGCTGGCGGGTGTGAGTTCGAAGCACAACGAGAACCTGCCGTTCATCACCCACGACGGCTCGCGGTGCTATTTCCTCCGCGAGGTGCCGGCCCGCAAGGACCGCTCCTCGTTCTACACTCCCACGTCGGATAAGACGGTGTGGAAACTCTTCGTCAGCCAGTGGAAAGATTCTGTTTTCGGCGCCGGCACCGAGTTGCCCGCCCCCTTCAACCAGGGCGACCCCGAGGGCGGCGTGAGCCTCACGGCCGACGGGAAGAGCCTCTTCTTTTCCCGTATCACCTACAACGGCGGCTATGCCAATAGCGACCTCTACTGTGCCGTTTGGAAAGCGGAGGTTGGAAAGTGGAAAACGGAACGGTTGAATTCCAGTATCAACGATGCGAAGAGCTGGGAGTCGCAGCCTTCGGTGAGTGCCGACGGGCAGTGGCTCTACTTCGCCTCCAACCGCAAGGGCGGGGTGGGAGGTACCGACATCTGGCGCTGCCACCGCCTGAAGAACGGCGATTGGAGCCGCCCAGAGAACCTCGGCGCCCGCGTCAACACTATGGGCAACGAGAAGTTCCCCTTCCTGCATGCCGACGGCCACACGCTCTATTTTGTCTCCGACGGCTGGCAGGGCTTTGGCGGCTACGATGTCTATTTCATCGACCTTGCAGAAGGTGGCGAGGCACGCCCCACCAACCTCGGTTTGCCCATCAATACTGAGAACGACGAGCTCTCATTCGGTGTCACCGCCGACGGCATGCGAGCCTACTTCCCCGGCAGGGTGAAGAGTTCGCGCAGCCGCGACGTCATTGTCTTTGACCTCTATCCCGCCGCGCGCCCCGAGCCCATGCGCTGCTGCCGTGCCACGGTGGCTGCCAAAGGAAGTGCACGCGACACCGTCTTCATGCTCTCCGACCGTGCGGCCACGGCGGTTACCTTCGCTGCCGAAGGTTGTCTGCCTGCCATTGTTTGTGTCACGGGCAAGGAATTGGCTTCCAAGACTCGCCGCTTCGACTTGAACGACTCTACCTCGGCCCTCGAGCTGAAGTTCCTCAGCGGCAGCCGCCTTTCGGAGCGCGACGAGCATCTGCTCGACGCCTGGGCCCGGTGGCTTATTGACC
>JAEEGF011105538.1_pt1 | contig 44115 bp, 35 predicted proteins | sample 9134171 | NCBI WGS metagenome assembly JAEEGF01 (sample SAMN16246542, study PRJNA631951) | gut metagenome | biome: gut microbiome; feature: rumen; material: AP-attached | host: Bos | place: Iran: Karaj | collected 2018-10 | reverse complement strand
AGCCTGTCGATCATGCCTTCGGTCTTTTCCCGGCACCAGCCGTTGATCTTTTCGACGGCGTCGCCCGGATCGAAGGAGAACTGTCCAGCGTCGAACATCTCAAGGCGCATCCTGTAGTCCTCGGTGAACTCGCCGATTCCGTTCTTTTTCCAGACGGAATTCTCGATGCTCACCGCGCCGTCGGGCCTGGGGAAGCCGGCCTTCTCGCTGTCCGGGAGTCTGTCGTATTCTCTGATGTCGTGATCGATCTTGTCGGCGAACCACTCGTCAAAATGATTGAAATCCTTGATAAAATCCTCAAGCTCGCTTCCGCTGATGCCGAGAGCGAGTCTGAACTCCTCAAGAGTGTTTCCGTCGGCTCCCGCCATGATCATCCCGAGAGTGTAAAGGAGGGAAAGGGGCGAGAAGACGTAATTGCCCTGATTCAGTGTTTCTACATGCTCGAGAAGCTGTATGTCGATATTTCCGAGATCCACCGGCGAGACGGGCGGTTCGGTCTGCGACGTCGTCGCCTCAGCACCCGTCGGCTCGGGATCCACGCCCTGTCCGCCGGTCTCTGAGCCGTCATCGCCGGTATCCGGGATCGCGGTCGTAACGTCGGCCGGCGTGTCATCGCCGGACAGGACCGCCGACGTCAGGTCGGGCGCGGCTGTCGTCAGGATGGCGCTTTCCGCTGAGGAGCTCTGATTCTGCTCTCCGCCTGCCGGCGCGCATCCCGACACGGCGCAGAGAAGAAACGCTGCGGTCATGATCGCGCAAACTGTTTTCTTGATCATGTCTGTTGAATATTTCATCAGCTTAAATCCTTTTCCAAGCAAACCCAGAAGCCTCGCGGGCTCACTTCAGAGGCATCTCGGAGGGCTGAGCGGGCGAGATGCCGATCGAAAACCCGGCGTTTGTGAAAGAGGCCTTGCAGCAGACGTAGGGAGTCTGCGGCGACAGCGTTATCACCGGATCGTTGCAGTCGCGGGTGGCGGTATGCGTCATGTGCAGCACATACTGTCCGTAAGGAAGCGCGAGCCTCACGCTCTTCTTGTTACCGATATGTCCGAATGGCTCGCCGTTTATGTAGATGCCCATACCCACGGCCATTCCCGCGAAGTTGCCCATCCGGTAGATATGTATGATTCCTCCCGGCTGATAGGGCCGGCCGCACTTCGGGCAGGAGGCCGACGAATCGCTGCCGTCATCGATATGACCGCAGACGCATTTGTGCCTCAGCGGGATCGCAGAGAAATCATAAGGTATCGCAGCCGGAACAAAAGACTGGGCCGGCTGACCGATCGCCGCCTGTTCTGGCACGTATACCTGCCCGGCGGCGGTCGCCTGCTGCGCAGGCGCCGCAGCGACCTGCGCGCCGCAGGAAGTACAGAATCTGGCTCCGGGGCCGAGGGCAGCCCCGCATCTTATACAGAATGACATGATCTTTCTCCTTTTCCGCCCGGAATCCGCGACGGTTTTTATTACAGAGAATTATATCATAAAAGAAGCTTTGAAGCAAGTTTTTTTTCTATCCGCCGTATTCCTTCAGCGCCCTGTCGGCGAGGATCGACGGCAGTGTGAAGCCGCGCTTTGTATCCGTCTTGTATCTTTTGATCCCGATCCGGGCCTGTGAGCGTACCGATTCGTCGATCCTCTCGTCAGACGCGATCTCGCAGAGCACCGGGACCGACGACGGCGCGAGCCTTCCGAGATAGTCGACGTCGATCTGCGAGGTCTTTCCCGACATATAGCAGTCATAGTTGTGTCTCGCGATTACTGCGTCGGTATCGGGGACGGCGAGCGCGGCGAAGCAGATGACGAAGGCGGCGATAAGCGCCGGGGCGGTCCTGAAGCCGGGCAGTATCTGTCCGAGTACCGTTATGAAGAACAGGATGACGAGCAGCGCCATGAACCAGAGAGTGTAAAGGCGGAGCCTGGTAAGGCCGTATTCCGAGACATACATCACCATCTGCGAGATCGCTGTGCCGGAGATCACGATCGTGATGAGAGAAAGCACAACCGAGACGGTTTTCACGACCGGAGATATCCTGCCTCCCGCCGTCCTCTTCGTAAAGATCCGGAGCATTACAAGCATGATCGCGTTGATCGCCGCGACTCCGCAGAGGCGGAAAAAACCGTCGCGGGCAAATCCGGAAAAGGAAAACGCGGGCGGCAGAGTGCCGGACAGCACCGCAAGGTAGTAATCGCGCTGCGCGACTATGAAGACGGTGTAGAGAAAGAGCAGCGGGGCTACCGCGACTGCGCCGACCACCGGCGGAGCGATCTTCATCGTCTCGGCGGTATTCTCGCAGTTTTCCCTGCAAAAACCGTCCGCCGCGGGGTGAGCGGCGGAATATGCCGCAGAGAAGATCATCATGCCGGCGGGAACTCCGCAGAGCAGAGACCCGAGATGTCCGAAAAGCTTTTCAAACACATTTTCGCGGATGTCATCAAGTATGCCGGTAAAGCCTTCGTCGAAGGAGAGCAGCTTCATCACTATGAGAGTCGGGATGAGCGCGATCCCCAGTCCCGCCAGCACGAGAAGAAGCGTCTTTCCGATCTTCTTCCCTCCCCTGTCAGAGCCTATCGCCCGGATCATCGAGCTGAATCTCCTGAAGGGATCGACGAACATGGCGCCGATCATCTCAAAAAAGTAAAGCCTGCCCGCCGATGTCTCGACCGATCCTTCCGAGCCCGTCCGGCAGAACATGAAGAAGGAGAGACATGTATAGGCAAAGGCAAAGAAGAGGAGCACAGGTGACGACGAGAAGAAAAGCGCGGATGAGACGGCCAGCGCCGAGACCGGGTAAAAGAGGCTGCGGAGTCTTCTCTTCTCTTTCCCGAAGAAGATGAAGGCGAAAGCAAAGAGGCAGAGGGTGAAAAGAAGCCCGACCGCCGGTTTTTTCCATACCCAGAAGGTCCGGCAGAAAAGATATCCGAGGAATGCCGATACCCAGGCGAGCAGCTTTTCCTTTGCCGAAAAGACGTCATTTTTTCCTGCGGGAGGCGGCGTCTCACCCGGCGCCCGGTCGGGCGTGAAGCCGGGGCGCGCCGCGGAAAAGCCCTGATCACCGTTTGCGTTCATTGTCCGTCGTCCTTTCTGTATTCTATTATGTCGCTGACGTCGCAATCAAGCACGCGGCAGATCGCGTCGAGCGTTGAGAACCTGACAGCCTTGGCCTTGTTGTTCTTCAGGATCGAAAGGTTGGCGAGCGTTATCCCCACCTTCTCGGAAAGCTCGCCGAGGGACATCTTGCGCTTCGCCATGATGACGTCGAGATTGATGATGATCATCTGACCGCCTCCTAGACCGTAAGGTCGTTCTCTTCCTTGATGTAGACCGCCTCTTCGATCACGTTCTTGACGACTCTGACCGTCAGTCCGACGAAGAGGACGGCGCCGCCTACGAAGATCGCCGATCTGAAAAAGAAGGTGAGCGCGGCGATCAGCATGCCCATGAAGATGAGGCACCAGGAGATATAGCGGATGAGCTCGACCGCAGTCGGAGTGAACACCCTTCCCTTCCTCACGAGAATCAAGAGGGCAAAGAGAAGCCCGAGACCGGCAAGCATGAGCGCGAGGACGGCGTAGGCGTCGATGCCGATCATCCGAAGCTGCTGCACGGAAAGCGGCGGCCTGCCACCGCTGCCGTCGGGCATATCAGCGATAAACCTGACCGCCGACGGGATAAAAAACGCTGCCGCGACGCCCGCGGCGAACATGAGAGCGGTAAGAAAGAGCGAGATCAGGACCGACAGTTTTCTGTTGATCTTAGGCATGAGAAGTCCTCCCTTGACTGTTTTCGGGAACAGTATACCACAGCCCGAATCGTTTGTCAATATTTTTTTATCGTTTTTCGATAAATAATTGAAATTAAACAGGGGCTGTAAAAAAACTCGCGTGACAAGTTTTCAAACAGCCCCCGTTACAGTTCTGCCCTGATCTCAGCTCAAGGCTTTTTCTTCCAGATCCGCCTTTTTCTCCTCCCAGGCCTTCAGATCGTCGCTCTCGGCTATCCCCCACTCATTTTTCAGAAGATCGATGATGCGGCCGCAGGTCCGGGCCGCCTCCCCGTATCTGCCCTGGATCACATAAATGTCCCGGATCGCCATGAGCTCGTCGGTAAAACGCGGTCTGCTGGTCTCGGCTTCGAACGAGCGCTCATACAGGTCGAGAGCCTTTTCCCAGTCGCATTTTCCCGCGTGATACTGCGCCGCCTCGAACAGCGCCCCGCTCTCGCCAGGATAGTCCTCCAGTAGCTTCTCCATGATTCCGTCGGCGGTCTTCCCGTCGAACCGCGCCAGCGCGATCTGCGCTCTGTATACCCCGATCTGGACCGGATCGGCATCTCTGAGCGCCGAAAGGCGGTCGAGATATATGTCGGCCTCGTCGGCGCGGTGATCGGCGATCAGATTGTCGAGAAGGTAGAGATATGGCAGACGGATATCGGGATCTTTTTCAACTATCCCCCGGTAGAAGTCCACCGCGCCGGTATGATTCGCAATGTTCCAGTCGCGCGCCGCGTGGTCTTCTGTCTTCTGCAGTATCCACTGACAGCCCTTTTCACCGGGCGAACGGGTCACCGCTTCCCTGGCGCAGCCCGCGGCCTTCTTTGAAAAGATCTCCATCCGGTGCCAGTAGAGATAGGCGAGCAGTTCGTTCGCGCGTTTTCCGTATTTTCCGTCCGCCAGCTGCGATCTCAGGAATTCCTCATACTCGAGAAAAACGTCCTGCGGCAGATCGTCCTCGGTATCAAGGCGATTCTCGATCCGGTTGAATCTCGATTCGACCGTGAGATCGAAGAGATCGTCGATCGTGATGCCGAAAACCTCCGCCAGAAGCGGGAGCGAGGATATGTCGGGCATCGTCGTCGAGTTCTCCCATTTCGAAACCGACTGTGCTCCGATCCCGAGTTTTTCCGCCAGCTGCTCCTGAGTCAGCCCCGCCTTCTGACGAAGCTGTCTTATCTTTTTTCCTATTTCCATTGCTGTCCTCCGTGTTTTGATTTTCGGACATATTATACACCTTTCGGGTTTCACGGTCAACAGCGCGGATTTACACCAGGTCCGCCCGTCGGGAGAGTCGCCGCTGCGTTCGCGGAAAAGCTGGGGCAATTTCAGACATGAAAAAGCCCTGCACGGCCACGAGAGGGGTTCGATGCAAGGCTTTTCAGTCTGCTTTTCGGTTTTAGAGATTATCCTTCGGTAATTCGGAATCTCCGCCGTCGTTTTCGTCCGGGTCGGAATCTCCGGCGACGGCCGGGACTTCAGCCGGTTCCCCGGATTCCGGCGAGTAGTATTCAACCGGTGCTTCAGGAGGCAACTTTTTGAGCTTTGAATACCCCCAGATCCCTCTTGAGAGCGAGAAGATGACCCAGCCGTGAAAGACTATGTCGAGAATGCTGTCCAGCTGCAGATCGGAGAGCAAGAACATTGCCAAGGTATCAACAGAGAAAACGACGAGCGCGAATATCAGCCAGCCGCCATGCTTTTTTGACAAAAACCAACTAAGAAGATACTGCCCGAGAATTGCCGCTGCAATTATCAGGAATACCGCAAGCATCGGCTTGTCAAACAGCTGTTCCATTTCTTCTTCGCCGTAGAACTCCGCGGGATAAAAACCGCAGTAAATCATCCCGAGTACCGACATCATGTAGGGTATGTAAGCGGAGAACAGGAAATACACACTGGACTTGAATGTGACGAGAATGATGTTTATCGCCGTAAAAACAAGCACGGCGATCAGCGTTCCCCTCGCGCTCTTTACCGCCTGCTCATATGTCGCAGGCGTGTTTTGTGCTTTTTTGACTGCCATTCGTCTTTATTCAGCCTATGACAAGCTCATTCGTACTCGACAGTTGCCGGGGGCTTGGGAGTGTAGTCTACAAGTACGCGGTTGATGCCGGGGACCTCGGTCGTGATGCGGCGAACAAGCGTCTCGATCAGTTCCTTCGGCAGATACTCGGGAGTCACCTCGACGACGTCGACGGTGTTGATGGCGCGGATGATGCAGGGCCAGGCGAAGGTGCGCTTCCCGTCCTTGATGCCGGTGGATTTGAAATCCGGCACGACGGTGAAGTACTGCCAGACCTTTCCCTCGAGTCCGGCCTTCGCGAACTCCTCTCGGAGGATGGCGTCAGACTCTCTGACGGCCTCCAGCCTGTCTCTCGTGATCGCTCCGACGCAGCGGACGCCGAGTCCGGGACCCGGGAAGGGCTGACGGTAGACCATCGAATCGGGCAGGCCGAGAGCCTTCCCGACGACCCTCACCTCGTCCTTGTAGAGCAGCTTCACGGGTTCGACCAGCTCGAAATCCTTCATGTCCTCGGGAAGCCCGCCGACGTTGTGGTGCGCCTTGATGCCGTCCTTCGATTCGAGGATGTCGGGGTAGATCGTCCCCTGTCCGAGGAACTTTATGCCCTTGAGTTTTCTCGCCTCCTCGGCGAAGACCTCGATGAAGATACCGCCGATGATCTTGCGCTTTCTTTCGGGATCCGACACGCCCGCGAGCGCGTCGAGGAAGCGGTCGACGGCGTCGACGTAGATGAGATTGACGTCGAACTGCTCGCCGAACACGCGGCAGACCTGCTCGGGCTCGCCCTTGCGGAGAAGTCCGTGATTGACGTGGACGCAGCAGAGACGGCTGCCGATGGCCTTTGAGATGAGCGCCGCGCAGACAGAGGAATCGACTCCTCCCGACAGGGCGAGAAGGACCTTCCCCTTCCCCACCTGAGCGCGTATCGAGGCTACCTGCTCTTCGATGAACGCGCGTGCGAGCTCCTCCGTCGTTATGCGTTTCATCGATTCGGGACGTACGTTGGGATCCTGCATGACTGTAATCCTCCGGTGTATAAACAATTATTGATTATCCTGAAAACATCTTTCGGCGATGTGTCTCGCCACGTGCACGCCGCTGGCCGATGCCTGCGAGAGCGAATGAGTGACGCCTCCGCAGTCGCCGATCACGAAGAGCCCGTCGCGGGCGGTCTCGAGGTTCTCGCCGGTCGCGACCTCCATGTTGTAGAACTTGACCTCGACTCCGTAGAGGAGGGTGTCGTCGTTCGCGGTCCCGGGAGCGATCTTGTCGAGGGCGTAGATCATCTCAATGACGCCGTCGAGTATCCGCTTCGGGATCACGAGGCTGAGGTCGCCGGGAGTCGCGGCGAGAGTCGGAGTGACGAAGCTCTCCTCGATCCTCCTCCTGTTCGATCGCTGTCCGCGCATGAGATCGCCGAAGCGCTGGATCATGACTCCGCCGCCGAGCATGTTCGACAGCCGGGCGATGCTCTCGCCGTATCCGTTGCTGTCCCTGAAGGGCTCTGAGAAGTGTTTCGAGACGAGCAGGGCGAAATTCGTGTTCTGTGTGTATCTTGACGGGTCGTCGTAGCTGTGTCCGTTGACTGTGACGATCCCGTTCGTGTTCTCGTTGACGACCTCCCCGCGGGGGTTCATGCAGAAGGTCCGGACGAGGTCCTGGAACTTCTCGGTGCGGTAGACGATCTTGCTCTCGTAGAGCTCGTCGGTCAGCGGGGCGAAGACTTCGTATGGCAGCTCGACCCTGACGCCGATGTCGACGCGGTTGGATTCGGTCGCGAGCCCGAGATCGGCGCAGACCTTCTCCATCCATTTGCTTCCCGAACGGCCGGCGGATATGACGCAGACCTTTCCGGTATAGTCCCCCTTCGGAGTCGAGACGGTATAGCATCCGTCCTCCGACGCCACCGACTTCACCGGGCAGTGGAAAAAGAACTCGACTCTGTCCTTCAGTTCGGCATAGAGATTGCCGAGGACGGTGTAGTTCTTGTCGGTGCCGATATGTCTGACCGAGGCATCGAGCAGGTGCAGTCCGTTCTGCATGCAGAGCGTCTTGATGTGCGAGCCGGCCGTCGAGTAGAGCTTCGTGCCGGCGCCGCCGTGCGACATGTTTATGCCGTCGACGTAGTGCATCAGATCGAGGGCAGCCTTCTTTCCGATGTGCTCGTGCAGCGTCCCGCCGAACTCGGTGGTGATGTTGTATTTGCCGTCCGAAAAGGCTCCGGCTCCGCCGAACCCGTTCATTATCGCGCAGGTCGGGCAGCCGACGCAGCTCTTCACCTTCACTCCGTCGATCGGGCATTTTCTTTCTTCCAGCTTTCCGCCGGTCTCGAACACCGCGATCTTCGCGCCGGGCGCGAGGCGCGACAGCTCCCAGGCGGTGAATATCCCGCCGGGTCCCGCGCCGATTATTATCACGTCATACTGGGGTTTCATTTCTTCTCCGTCCGGGGGCATTCGGCGGGTGCATCTGCAGGACTTGTCCGTCCTCCGCTCCTTTCGCGGCTCACGCCCGCCGCCCCTTTTTCCTTTAACTGAATTATTATATCACATCGGCGGGTGTAATGCAACATTTTTGACAAATAAACCGAACCGGGCAGTTATAGGCTTTAAATAACGTCTCCGGGAAGCCGGCAGCCGCTTTGCGGCGGTTGATGCCGGTCCTTTTTCCGATCGTTTTTTGGCTTACAGCCGCCGGTTGCGGAACTTCCCGCGCAATAAAGCAGAACGAATTGAGACCCGTGAGTCGCATATACTGTTCAGTTGTTGACTTTGCGGCGAATATATGCTATACTTTTTCAAATAACGGCAGATGAAAGCGTCTGCCGGGCCGCAAATAGTTGTTATTAATTTGGAAAAAGAGGGCGAGACCGATCCCGCTCTCGGACAATGAGGTCTCAAGTTGAAAAATCACAAACAAATGCTGTCGAAACGCGCCCTGCCGCTGCTGCTCTCGCTGGTCATTCTGGCCGCCGCATTCGCGGCGTCGGCGTATCCTTCGGCGGCGGAAAGCGCACAGATAACCGTCGCTACATTTTCGTCGCCCGCGCTCGGGACCGACGTCGGCAAGGCGCTCGATCTTTCCGCGTGTCAGGTCCAGTTCTCCGAAAAGGAGGGGGCCGTCGACGGATCGAAGATAACCTGGAAGCTTGAAGGGAGCGCGATCGCAAGCTATACCCCGTCTGCCGCCGGGGTCGTGAAGCTCGAGGCGGAATACGGCTCGCAGAAGCGAACGGTATACGCCGTGGCAAAGGATCCGTCGGATACCGCCTACACCCTTTATGAAGACGGTTTTTCGACCTTCGACGCCTCGGCCTACCGGACGATACAGAAGACGACGGGAGCGACGGTCACCCACGACGCCGATAAGGGAGCGCTCATCCTCAACGCCTCCAACAGCGGAGACGCCTACATACGCCTTCTTCTTCCCTCCTGGCTCGACGTCTTCGGCGACGCCATCGTCGACGCCGATCTCTTCCTTTCTGATCCGAACGGCGCGAGCTCCCGCTGGGGATCGGTCATGTACCGGGTGCAGAATGCCAACTATCCCTATATGCAGACGGCTCTCAGGTACGACTCCTCCCTCTCTAACGGCGCCGAGATCGCCCACCGGACCGAGGCAAACGCCTGGGACGTCGTAGTCAAAGGCCCGGCGACGGCGTCGAACAGCTCCTACAACAGGATCTCGGTGTCCTTCGCGGGGACAGAGTCGAACTACTCGATCGACGGAAAGACCGTCCTTACTTACAGCAACACCCTCTACCGCGCCGGCGGCATCGGCCTGCAGGTCAGAGGCCTGACGATGACGATCGATCGAATCGCGGTCTATCTCAATCCGGCGTCTGAGGTCGTAGACGACAGCATCCCGGGCGGTTACGCTGAGCTCTCGCTGCCCGAGACGAACATATCGCTCGGTCCGGTGCTCTCGACGAGGCCGGCTTCGGTCGAGGATATATCCGCCCCATATGCCAATCCGGCGACATCCGTTATCCTGCCGCTGACGTATGAAGGCGGCAGACTGTCGGTGAAGCTGAAGAAGAACGGGACCGAGACGGCGCTTACGGTCGGCGAGGTCTTTGAGGTCCTGGGCGGAAAAAAGATCCCGGTTTTCGAGACCGATAGTTCCTCCGCGGCCGCGGCGCTCGCGGCGGAGCTGAAGTCCGCGGACAGGCGTGACGCCTTCATTATGTCATCCGACAGGTCGGTCATAAGGACGGCGGTCGACGGATGGAAATACATCTACGGGATCTACCGGGCGACAGCCGGCACCAAGGAGTCGGTGAGACAGGAGACGACCTCCTGCGGCGCCAGGATCGTCATCCTTCCCGAAGAGCTGCTCACGCGGGAGAACGTCGATTTTCTCCAGGACAGATATATCGAGGTCTGGGCCGAGACTGGCGCATCAGACCCGGAGACTGTTTCGGTCGCTAACCGCGGTGCTTGCGGCATCATAACTCCCGATCCCGCCGCGGCGGCATCGGCGATGTCGAAATACTATGACAAATACACCCTGACAAGATATCCCAACATAATCGGCCACAGGGGGATCCCCTCTCAGGCTCAGGAGAACTCGCTGGCGGGCTCGGTGCTCGCGACGTCACTCGGCGCCTGCATGGTCGAGAACGACATCTACCTCGTGCGCGACGGTGTCCTCATGGTCATGCACGACTCGACGATCGACCGCACCACGAACGGGACCGGAAGCATCACGGCGATGACTTCGAAGCAGCTTGCCCAGTACACCATACAGACGGTCGCGGGCATCGACCCCGAGCCGATCCCGGCGCTCGAGGACTATCTTAAAGAGTTCAAGGGCAGTGGGAAGACGATCGTCATCGAGATCAAGGAAAACAACTCGAACATGGTGAAGACTCTCGCCGAGCTGATAAAGAAGTACGACATGAAGGAAGAGGTCGTCGTCATCTCCTTCCACGACACCCCTCTGGCGGCGCTTCGGAACGAGCTCGCGGATATCCCCGAGGCATGGCTGAACAGCTCGATCAAACCCTCGGAGGAGAACGTATACGGGATCCTTCCCTCGATCATGGACAAGGTCCAGCCGCTCTCGGCGGTCTACAGCCCGAGCTACGCTTCGGGAGCCCTCGGAACGAAACTTACCGGAGCTCTCTTCGCGCGCGGCGTCACGACCTGGATCTGGACGGTAAACAAGGCCGCCGACTTCGACAGCTACTTCGTCGCGGGTACGCGCGGGATAACGACCAACTATTCCGACTGGTGCTCCTCTCTCGTAAAGAAGCTTGAGGCCGAATACGACAAAGAGACCGGGATCTGCCGGATCTTTGCCGAGACATACAAGGGAGACCGCACCGACGTCACCGGAAAGGTGAAGATGGTCACAGTCGGAAAGACCGGAGGAGATATCTCCTTTACTTCAAAAGACGGCAGCTTCGGGGGGGATTTCGCGTCGGCGGACGTCTTCTTCAAACTCAAGTGCACGACAGGTCACGGAAAGACCTACTGGAAGGTCACCGAGCTGCTGACCCTGACTCCCGCGGGTCAGACCCCGTCAGATTCCTCCGAAGCCATCTCTTCGGAAACAGGCGCCCCCGAGTCCGGGACAGCCGGGCCGGGGACCGGGAGCGAGACCGCGACCGGTACCGAAACCGGTGAGACGCCCTCCGGCGGCTGCCGGTCGCTTGCCGGCGGCGCGGCGATCGTAATTGCCGCCGTCTGCTGCTCCTACGCACTGATACGCCGCAAAGACTGACGGAGGAACAGTATAAAAAAACAGAAGTTCGGGGCTGTCCCGGATCGCGCGAGCGCGTTTCCGGACAGCCCCGAATCATTATTTTTTACCTTCTTTTACCGCCTCTTCCGCTCTCGGGCTTATCTGCGGGCGGTTCATATCTTGTATAGAGGTCAAGCCTGTTCTCCGCGGCGGCGCGCCCGGCGAAGAAGAAAAGCAGGGTGGAGACGACCGCGGCGCAGAATATCGCGAGCAGCGGCGAAAAGCCCTTCGTGAAGACCGACCAGTCGTTGTATACCACCGTCGTCTCAAGCTGCTCTCTGACCGGATAGTATCTCGCGAAGCGGTTAGCGACGTAATTGGGCAGGCAGAGCGGAAGGCAGGAGAGCCAGGGAAGGAGGAACTGCAGAAACCTCGACGGAAAGAGCAGCCTGAACCAGACCTTGATCCGGTTCGCCTCGCGACTGTCCGAAGGGTGCGAAAGCGCGGCGACCGCAAACCCGATCAGCCAGAAGGAAAATATCGCCGTCAGGATGAGTATGATCCAGATGACGGGAGCCGAAGGCTGCAGCCATCCGGCAAGGCCTTTGTCGACCTTTTCCGCCGTCGCGTCGGCGAGCGTCGCCTTAGAGCCCGAGGTCGCGGAGGCGGCGAGCTGATATACCGACTGCGCCGACCTGACTGTCTTTCCGTCGGTGAAGCGCCAGACCTCCAGGCCGCAGAAAATGAAGGAAAGGACCGAGCATATCGCGGGAGAGGCGTATCCGAACAGGGCGACCGCCTTCAGGCCGGCGGGGGTGTCAGTGCGTCTCATTTCCGGCGGCCGATCCCTCCAGGAAATACGCCGCCTCCTGATCGGCGACAGAAAGCGCGAAGGCGAGCGGGAACATCTCGAGAGCCTTCCCGACGGTGTTGTTGTCCTCGGTTCCCGAGAAGCCCATGTGATACCTGATCGCAAAGGCCTCGTCTCTCGTCAGCTTCATAAATCCGGAAACGATGTATACAGATTTTTCGCCGTGTCCGTAGGGGAGACGGTCGTCGATCCCGAAATACGGCGCCTGGACCCAGACGCCGTCTTTCTTTACGTTGCGGGTCTCATAGGTATAGAAATTCACCTTGCAGATATCGTGAAGCAGCGCCGCGACCGCGATGCTCTCGTCGGAATAGCTGATCCCGTAGACCTCCTTCATCCTCTTCCTTCCGAGGATGTCGACAAGGCATTCATAGACGTTCAGACTGTGCCGGCAGAGCCCTCCGTTCTCGGCACCGTGGTATCTCGTGGAAGCGGGAGCGTAGAAGAAATCGCTCTGGTCTGAGCAGAGCCAGTTCAGAAGATTCTCCGAGCCCTCTCTCGTGATCCTGCTTCTGAACACCGATATGAATTTCTGTTTCTGCTCCTGTAGTTCGCGGTCGGTCATTGTTTTTTCTCTCTCACTTTCAGTCATCTGTGATCCGGACAGACGGTCCGGCAGGGGTAACTCCCGGAGACCGGTGCCCCTGCAGCGGGAAGACGGAAAAAACCTCGTCCCGCCAGGAGTGTCTTTTAATATTTTATCATATTTCCCACTGCTCTGCAAGAAAAATATGCGTCAAATCATCAGACTTGACCCAGAGGACAGGCAAAAAACGTTTTTTCTCTGCCGCCTCCGGAAAACACCGCCAGTTCACCCTCGCTTCACACAAAATACTCTTGATTTTTTCCGGCTTATGAGTTATAATTAATTATTATTACTAATAAAAGCAAAAGTCTGCCCTTGACGCGGTCGCGTCAGGGCGGCCCGTATCAGAAATCTGAAATCCGAATATAAATGAAAGGTCAAACCATGAACAACGAAAACATTGAAAAGGCGGCCGCCGCCGCCCCGCTCGACAGCTACCGCGACAAGGTGGCCCGCGTAATCTCAGAGATCGAAAAGGTCATCGTCGGCAAGAAGCCCGAGATCGTCCTGCTTCTCACCGCGATGTTCGCGGGATCCCACGTCCTGATCGAGGACGTCCCCGGGACCGGAAAGACAACCCTCGCCGCTACGATGGCAAAGGTCACCGGCCTGGAGTTCAGGCGCGCACAGTTCACCCCCGACGTCATGGCTTCCGACATCACAGGATACAATATCTACAACAGGCAGAAAGAAGAGTTCGAGTTCCGCAAAGGACTCGTAATGTGCAACCTCATGCTCGCCGACGAGATCAACCGCGCCTCGCCCAAGACACAGTCGGCTCTTCTTGAGGCGATGGAGGAAAACAAGGTGACCGTCGACGGCGTCACCTATCCGGTCCCCGATCCCTTCATGGTCATCGCCACCCAGAACCCGACGGGCTACGTCGGGACATACCCGCTTCCCGAGGCGCAGCTGGACCGCTTCGCGCTGAAGATCAGAATGGGCTATCCCTCCCCCGAAGAGGAGCTCAACATCATTATGTCCCGCCGCGGGGCCAACCCGATCGACAGCGTCGAAAACGTCATATCTGCCGACGATCTCAGAGCGATCCGTGACGGCGTCGCCGACCTCAGGATCGATCCCGAGCTCTACAGATATATCGTCAACCTTATCGGAGCGACGAGGAAGCATTCGCAGCTGGCGCTCGGCGCCTCTCCGAGAGCCTCGGTCGCCCTCATGCACCTTTCCCAGGCATACGCCTTCATCAGGGGAAGGAACTACGTGCTGCCCGAGGATATCGCCGCGGTCTTCCGTCCGGCGATCGGACACCGTCTCATGCTCCGTCAGGACGCAAAGCTCAAGGGCATCACTTCCGACGAGATACTCGGCGAGATCCTTCGCGCGACCGAAGTCCCCTACAAGGGAAAAAGAGCCTGACGCGAGAAGGCGGTATTGACAATGCCCAGAAAGACCGCCTCCCGGACCCGAAACGGAACCGGAAAGAAAGAAAAAGAACGGGCGGAAAAAAGATCGAAGAAACAGAGGAACTCCCTCCCCGCGGCGCAGCGGTGGAGATCGGTGTCGGCGGCTCCCGGACTGATAATCTGGGGAGTCGTATGGCTCGCAGGCCTTCTCTTTACCCAGTTTTTGCGCTCTCCCGCGTCGAACATCTTCTTCGGCTTCATCTCATTTCTGCCCGTCGCCTCGCTGCTCTATTCGCTGATCGCCAGACGCGCGCTCAAGCTGTATATGATCTCAGAGGCTGAGTTCACCGAAAAAAACGCAGATACCGAATACCATTTCAGGCTGATAAACGAATCGATCCTTCCCTTCCCCTTCATCGACGCCTATTTCAGACTCCCGCTCGTCAACAGCGTCAGGACTGCCGAGCGCTGCGTGAAGATCTCGATGGCGCCGCTGTCTGATTACGAAATGAAGAATCCGGTCAAGTTCCGCTTTCGCGGGACCTACGAGATCGGAGTAAGCTGCCTCTACGTCTACGACTTCTTCAGAATGATCCGGGTAAGAGTCGACATCGACAGCTTCACCACCGTCTACGTGCTCCCGAGGAAGCTCGTCCTCGAGGACGACACCGCCCAGACGGTGTCCGACTCGGCGAAGCAGACCAAAAAATCCCCCAACAGCTATGAGAAGATCGAGGTCTCGGACATAAGGGACTACCGTCTCGGAGACCCACTAAAGAGCATCCACTGGAAGCTCTCATCCAAGACCGAGGATCTGATAGTCAAGGACTACAACTCGGGCACCACCGACATTACCTATATCCTTGCCGACCTTTCGGTCAGATTCCCGACAGAACCTCCCGAAAAGCCCTTCGTCCCGGTCGGGAGCGATACCGCCTCTCAGCCCGCTCCCGATGTCGCCGAGCTGGTATCCGACGAGGCATACGAGGATATGAACGAATACTGCGCCGACGGCGTGGTCGAGCTCACGGTAGCTTCGGTGCTTAAGGAGCTCCGCAGCGGAAGGACGGTCAACCTTATGTGGTTCGACGAGCGCTCCGAGATCGGAGCCTACTTCTTCGAGCTCCGCTCATCCGCCGATTTCGACACGATATTCAGACTCTTCGCGACCGCCCCTGTGGCTCCGGCCGAAAAGACGGTCGCCGGGCTCTCAAAAATGATCGGCGACAGCGAAGACGCGAAATTCGTCTTCGTGCTGCCCACTCTTGACACCCCCACGGTGACCAGCCTCTGCACCATGCCCTGCGCTTCCGACAGCGGCTCATACGGCGAGAACGAGGTCGTAGTATATGACGCGCAGGAGCGGTTCGCACATCCGAAGGAGCGCGGAGAATACATCGAGGGCTGCCGCGCCCAGCTCGCCGAGCACGGGCTCATGCTCATCAAGGGCTCGCTTGACGGCCTGACGGCGGTCAGCGAGGATGATCCGCGCAAAAAATCCCGACCGAAAGGAGAATGACCGGCATGAACCAAAACACCGAACCCGAATCCGGGAGCGAAGCCGAAGTCCTTTCTCCCGAAGAGATCAGGGAAGGAGAGCCCCTCCCCGGCGAATCCGGGACCGAGCCCTCAAAGAATGACCGGAAAGCAGCCGCGAAAAAGGCAAAGAAAGAGGCCCGGGCCAGAAAAAAGCTCAACGCCAAACTCAAAAAAGAGTATTTAAAAAAGAAAAAAACCGTCCCACAGAGCGCCAAACCGCTGATCTGTCCTCCCGACAAGGCGGGAAAGAGCCTGAAGGTAATCATCATCGGTCTCGCGTGCAGGGCGTTTCTCATCGCTCTCGCAGTGTTCGCGGTCACCTTCTTCGTCTCGGACGCCTTCGGCATCGCGGAGGAGGAGGCGGGCGCCTTCAAGCCGAGGTTTATCTTCGGATGGTCGATCCTCTTCACCGCGATATTCTCGCTTTCGGCGACTCTCACCCCGCGGAAGGTCTTCATACCTGCCGGCGCGGCTGCTGCGGCGGGGCTGGTCCTTCTGAGGATATGGCCTAATCCCGTCTACAATGTCGTAAACGGATTCAAGGCGGCGGTGAACGCCGCGCTGGATCATCTCTCGAACGTCGGATACTTCTCGATGTATGAGAAGAAATTTCCCGTCGACTGGCCTGCGGCGGAAAGGACCGCGCTGATAAGAACGGCGGTCTTCCTTCTGATCGTTTTTCTCTCACTGCTCTATACCGTCTGCATAATACGCAGAATCAGGATCGCTCAGCTTCTGGCGGCGGGGACGGTATCGGCCGGAATACTCTGGCTGGTATTCACATATAACATTTCCCGCTCCAACTGGGGAGTCGTCCTCATCATCGCCTCCTTCGCTTCCCTGATCGTCATGTTCGTCTACGACACCGTCTATATCAGACAGACCGACTCTGACAGGAACGACACCGAGGCGTCGCGATCCGCCTTTTCAACCGAGGAAGGCCCCGAAAAGCCGCGGTCGATTGTCGCGAAAGAACTGGCGGAATCCGCAAAAGCCGAGGCCAGGGCAGAAAAACGCGCCGAAAAAAAGGCTGAAGCCGAACGCAGAAGGCAGGAGAGGAAGAAAAAAGCCTCAAAGATCAAAACGGTCGACGAAGAGCTCACCGACTACTTCACCGGAAAGCCTAAAAAGTCCGCCGCGGAAAAGCCGAAGCGCGACCCGAAGGTCAAAACCCCCGCAAAGAAGCTTACGCCCGCCGAAAAGGCGGAGGCAAAAGCCGAAAAGAAGCGCCGGCGCGAAGAAAAGAGAAAAGAACGGAAAGCCGTTTCAGAGTATGTCAGATTCGGCCGCCGCGTCACCGACGCGAGATGCGCCGCTGGCGGTTTTGCCGGAGCCGGGATGTTCGTCCTTGCGATGGTCATGCTCATCCTCCCCGCTCTTTTCACACACGACAGCTTCAAGACCATCAAGGCGATAGACAAGAAGTTCGAATATGTCCGCGAATATGTCACCGCCATACTCATGGGCGACGACCCGGTGCTTGACATGCTCGCCTACGAGAACAACGGAAACAACTTCGCCGAGCGGTCGACCGAGCCCCGCGCCCTCTACTATACCGGCAAGGAGATCATGCACGTAGAATCCAATCTTAGATACAACGTTTATCTGAGGGGCTGGATAGGCACGACCTACAACGACGAGACTGGTAGCTGGCAGACTCCCGATCCCGACAGCGAAACGCTTGCCGAATACCGTTCGCTCTTCGGCAGCAGCGGCAGATATGTCGTCGATCCCTCCGAGACGATGATGTACAGCTTCTACACACTCTCGGATCCTACCGCGATCCCCACGCCGGCAGAGCGCGATTACACCAAGACGAGCGCAAGCCACACCTCCGACGGCTACGTCGTCGCTCAGGTGAACATGAAGCGGACCGACCTCAACTCGAAGCTCCTCTATATGCCCTCCTTCTATATCCGCGACTTCAACATCATGACACTGACGAAGGCGGGAAAATACACCTACTTCATGCGTGAGTACGGAGGTACCGAGGCCGGGAAGATCACATACGCCAACTTCTTCGACGGCATCTACACCAGCTACCGCGCATCAAAACGGAACGACGGATACGCGGCGGTCGCCATGATACCGACCATGAAGATATCCGGCTTCTACCGTTCGATGGCAGCCGATATCGTCGAGTGGAACAATCTCAGGTTCCCGGTATCCGAGAACAATCTCACGGTATCGACTCTCGACTCGACGCCTATCCCCCTCTACACCGTCACGCTGAAGGACGGATATCAGTATACATGGTATCTTGAAAAGCGCTACGAGAAACCGATCTGGGAGGTGAGCGTCGATCCGGAGACCGGAGTTGCCGGAGACCCGGTAAAGGTCGGGACCGAAAAACACCGCTCGGCTTATACGGTCGGTGAAGAAGGCGGTTTCGAATGGACCGGAGAAAACGACGGCAACACCTATATCGTGCTTCTCCGCGACTTCGGAAAAGCGGTCTACACCGTAAGACCGGACGGCACCGTCAGAAAGTCGGTGGAGGACATCCCCGAATCGATGAAATATGACGAGGAGGGAAACGAGAACATCTATTCCGCGCCCGACCTGCCGCTCGTCATCCGCTATTACTCTCTCATGACCGACAGCGAGCGCGCATCGGTCGAGAACTACCTGAGGATAGTCGACTATTACACCCCATTCGTATATCAGACATACACTCAGGCCTCCTCAAGCTCGATCATAAAGGATCTCACTCAGAAGATCATCTCTGAAGCCACCGAGACCGCATATGAGGAATACGAGGAGACCGATCCCGAGACCGGAGAGGTGTATACGCTTACCCGGCCGATTCAGGTCCCCGCCGATTTCTCAATGGCAGCCCAGCACAACGGATACACACGCGGACACGACAAATACGGCGCCTGGACGCTTCTCTTCGACACCCCGGTGACCGACGAGGAGGTCTACCGCCAGCGCCACAAGCTTGTCATGGAGATCATCAACTACCTCTGCGACGAGGACAATTTCACATACGCGCTAGTTCCGAAGCTGTCGGAGAACGAATCGCTGATCGGAGTCGAGAAATTCCTCGCCGACACCCACGAGGGTTCATGCGTCCAGTACGCCACCTCTCTCGTTCTGATGCTGAGGGAGGCGGGCATCCCCGCCAGATTCGTCGAGGGCTATATCGCCTCGGGATTCAACACCTCCTACTCGGATGACAAGGTGGCCTCCTACTCCGCGACGGTAAGAGACCGGAACGCTCACGCCTGGGTCGAAGTCTGGTACGACAATATCGGCTGGGTCCAGTACGAGGCGACTCCTGTTTTCTACGACTCGATGTACGAACAGGTATCGACCTCCCCGAGTCACAGTTCTTCTTCGGTCGGGGACGACGACGGCGAGGAAGAAGAGGATCCCTCTTCTCTTCTGACCGACGAGGAGCTGGAAGAGCTGATGAAGCAGATAACCGGCGAGAAGCGCAGAGCCCTGATACGCAAGATAATAACGGTCACCGTCATAACCGTCGCGGTCATCGGACTCATCATACTCGTCTTCTTCGTCCTTCTGAAGAGAGCGAAGAAGGCTCAGGCAGCCAGAGACGCGATGCTTGACCGGTTTGCCGCCGTCGGCAAGGACGGCGATGCGTCCGGGACCTCGGGTATCCCGACGGGAGACGAGGTCAGAAAAATGCATTCGCTCACATCGATGATGCTGGCTGAGTGCGGGCTCTCACCCGCGACCGGAGAATTCAGAGACGAATACGCCGCGCGCATAGCCGGAAGCCGCGCGGGGATCATCGCCAAGGCTCTCAAACCCGAAAACCTGCGCGAAGTCCAGGAGACCAGGATGGCGATGCACGAGCCGGAGGTCAGAATGATGCTTGACGGATACGCCGCCGAGGAATTCGGCTACGGGGCGGATCCCGAGTCGATGCCGCTTATGGCAAGATTCTTCCGCCGCATGTACGACTCGGATTACAGGCGCCACGTCAATCCATTCAGAAGAGTCTGGCTCTGGTTCTTCAAAACAGAGCTCTGATCCAACAGATACCGCAGGGGGTGTTCAAAAACTCGTGTGGCGAGTTTTTGAACACCCCCGCATTTTCCGCCCGGACGGTCTCAAAGGCAATGACTTTCCTGCCGGAATAACACAAAAAAACGCCATCTGTCACTGCCGGATTATCTTCATTTTTCACAATTCTTTCAGGTACAATATCGCTTTTGCCCGAAAACAATGATTTTTTTATGTTTTTTCTGAAATTTTAATGATTTTTATTATTGACAAAGAAAAAACGCTGTGATATAATTACAATCAGTGATTAAATAAATATAATTGTCTTTGATCATCATTATCCGGAATCGGTACTGAGGTTGCGCTGTGACAGAAAAAAAAGAAAAGATTCCGGCAGAGAAACAGAGCCCCGGAGCCGAGATATCTCTTCTCCTTGAAGCGGCCTCGGGAAACGAGAAGGCCTTCAACAAACTCGCAGCAGCTTACGCGCCGATGCTAAAATACTCCGTCGGGGCGGTATCCTACGGTCTGAGCGAACAGGACGAAGAAGAACTCTATCAGGAAGCGCTGCTTGCCTTTCACAGGGCCGTCGTCAAATTCGACCCTCTCTACGAGAAGGTCACGTTCGGTCTCTTTGCCAAGATCTGCGTCCACAACGCGCTCGTTTCGGAGGTCAAACGGATAAAGAAACCCGCTCCGGTCACCATAGTACCGATCGAATCTGTCCCCGATTCTGATCTTCCCTTCTCCCCGGACGATTCCGGAAAAGAAATCGAAGAGCTCAGGCAGCTGATCAGGGATTCGCTTTCGGATTACGAAAACCGGGTATTCTGGTCTTATTACGCGGGTATGAGCTCGTCGGAAATTGCCGAAAAAACCGGAAAAACCCCGAGATCGGTCGATAACGCGATATACAGAGTCAAAAGGAAACTGAAAATACTGCTGGCCGACTGGAGATGACCGCCGGTCCGCGAAATCAAATGTCTATATGCCCGGTCTAGCTTAATACTCAGAGCGTTGATTCTTCAAAGATGACGGTGAAAATCCGTCAAAGGGCAACAAATACCATTTTTTATACAGAGGTACCAAATGTACGAAGACGAAGTGAAGGTTGAGGAAGCCGAAACTCCGACCTATCAGGATGAGACCCTGGTTTGCGTAGAGTGCGGTAAGGAATTTATCTTTTCAGCCGGTGAGCAGGCGTTCTACGCCGAAAAAGGCTACACCAACAAGCCGAAGAGATGCAAAGCCTGCCGCGATGCAAAGAAGAATGCCGGCAATCCCGAGAGACAGTATTACTATGCTGTCTGCAGTGAATGCGGCGGAGAGGCTAAATTAACATTCCAGCCTTCCCAGGACAAACCGGTATATTGCAGCGCCTGCTTCGAGAAGAGAAGAAACGCCCGCTGACCTGATCCGTCCCTGAACCCGAAGAGGTCCGGCAGAACTGTCAAGTTCCGCCGGACCTCTTTCGTTTTTCCCGCCAGGGACATCTGTCAGGGCTTATCGAAAAGATAGTTCACATTTCCTGACATAAGCGCGTTGATCCCGCGAAACACCACCTCGGGCCTTGATTCGAAGCATTCCTTCATCCTGACCGCCCTCGACAGGCTGTCCACTCTGAGCGTCAGGCTGAGGACGGTCTGCTTCTTTTCGGTTATCCTTACCGAAACGTCGCAGGCTCCGCTTACAGGATCGGCGCCGGTCACCTCGCACTCGGCGATGATCCCGCGCTTTGAGAAATCAAGATATCTGAGCGCCGCCGCCAGAGCCTTGTCCAGGATCGAGGGAAGGACATCAGACTTCAGTTCCCTGGCGACGATTCTGCCCCTGTCGGTAATCATATACAGGGCTTCTCCGCCCTCACCGGGGGGGACATCCTGCTTCTCGACGAGTCCGGCGTCGAGCATCTCGTTGAAGGATTCGGCAAAATCCAGATAGAGAACATAGTCGCTCTGCATCACGATGTCGCTTATCCGGCAGAGCTCGAGAGGATAGTTGATGTTTTCCAGGAGATAGAGCACGAAGATCTTGACTGCTCTCTTGTCTCCGATCGGTGAAGGCATTCCGGGCCTCCTTTTTTGCGTTTTTTCTTTCTCTTCATTAATATCTTACCACAAAATGAAGTCATAATCAATCTTTTTATTGACAAACTTAAATATATTTGCTATTATAATTAATTATATGTAACCTAAACCCGCCGGGGCTTCTCTCTCCCGGCGCTGGATACGACCGGAGGACAGAAAAATGATCAATATCGCGCTGCTGGGATTCGGAGTAATAGGTTCCGGGACCGCGGCCGTCATCGACCGTAACAGGGCGCTGATCGAAAAGAGACTGGGGGACAGCGTCCGGATCAAGTACATCCTTGATCTTCGCGATTTCCCGGGAAGTCCCTATGCCGACCGAGTGGTCCATGATTTCGATATCATTCTCGGGGACAGCGAAATATCTGTTGTCGCCGAGATGATGGGGGGCATAAGACCCGCCGCCGACTTTACCGAGGCAGCTCTGCGCGCCGAGAAATCGGTGGTCACCTCCAACAAGGCTGTCGTCGCCGCCTGCGGCGACAGGCTTCTCGCCCTCGCCCGCGAGAAGATGGTGAGGTATCTGTTCGAAGCGTCGGTCGGAGGCGGCATTCCCGTGATCCGGCCGATGGTAAACGACCTCGCCGCTAACCGCATTCTCTCGGTCAGAGGCATCCTCAACGGAACGACGAACTATATCCTCACAAAGATGACCGACGAAGGCGTCGGATACGCCGAGGCTCTCTCGGAGGCGCAGCGCTTCGGATACGCGGAAAAGGATCCGACCGCCGACGTCGAAGGCTTCGACGCCGCGAGAAAGATACTTATCCTTTCTGCGGTCGCATGGGGAAAACTGGCTCCGCTCGAAGCGGTACGCACGCGGGGGATCTCGGACATCACGGCAGACGATATAAGATCGGCCGCCGCCGAGGGATATAGGATAAAGCTCGTTGCCGAGGCGTCGATCGACGCTGAAGGAAGACTGAGCATGTCGGTCTGCCCGAGAAAGGTCGGCCCATCTTCCCTGCTCTTCTCGGTCAACGGCGTCTTCAACGCCGTCGAGGTTACCGGCAACATGACCGGACGGACCGTCTTCTACGGACAGGGGGCGGGCAGCCTTCCGACCGCCAGCGCGGTGGTCTCTGATATCATCGACGCCGCTGAGACGCCCTTCGCCGCTCCGCCGCGGCTCTGCTGGAGCGCCTGCGACATTTCCGAAACATCCGAAAGAGTCCCCGGATATCTCTCCCTCTGCGACTGAGATGTGTCCTTCCGAAAAGATCAGGATCATTCATCTTCTTACGGACGAGGGCGTCGGAGGCGCCGGGAAGCATCTCTTCTATCTGCTTTCCTGCCTTGACCGCGACATCTTCGACGCCTCTGTGATCCTTCCCGAAGGCGCGAAAATGAGCGGGTATTTCAGGTCCGCCGGTATCAGAGTGACCGAGATCCCCGGCTTTACTTCTTCCCGCGCGCCTCGGTGCGGAAAGACACTGACGCGTATCTTTAAAGAGGAGAAACCCTCGATCGTTCACACACATTCCTCCTACACCGGAAGGATCGCCGCGAAGCGGGCGGGAGTCCCGGTGACGGTAATGACCAAGCACTGCTCCGACATGCCTCCCGAGTATACCCGGGATCTGCTCGGAAGGACGCTCTGCCGTGCACATTTCAGGAAATATCTGACCGCCGCGATCTCCACCGACCGCTCGGCGACAGACGCGCTGCTGGCCTGCGGCATGCCTCGCGGGATGATCACACTGATCGAAAACGGTGCCCTTCCACTCCCGGAGCATACCGCCGAAGAGAAGGCATCCCTCCTGAAAGAACTGGATATCCCCGAAGGATCGGCTGTCTGCGGCGCTTTTTCCCGGCTTGAGCCGGTAAAGGCCCACGCCGATCTCCTCGCCGCCGCGGCGCTTCTCAGACGCCAGGCGACAAACCTTTACTTTCTGATCGCCGGCACAGGCAGTCTGGAGGAGGAGCTGAAGGCGCTCGCCGGAAGATACGGAGTATCCGACAGAGTTCGCTTCTGCGGATTCGCACAGGACATATCCGTCTTGATGTCGGTCTGCGATTACAATATCAACATGTCGGTCGGGACCGAGACCACCAACCTTGCCCTCACCGAAGGGATGAGCCTCGGCGTCGTCCCGATCGCCTCGGATATCGGAGGAAACCGGGAGCTCGTATCGAACTGCGGAATCTGCTTCACTCCCGGCGATCCGCCCGCTCTCGCCTCGGCGATCCTCTCTATCCTGCGCGACCCGCCGGGAAAGGTATTCTTCTCCAGAAAGGCGAAGGAGGAGTTTTTCTCGCGAAGGACCGCTCAGATGATGGCCGCAAAGACTTCAGAACTCTATCTGAGGCTGCTTAAAAACAATCGCCGGACATAAAATGGCATAAAATTCGGCCGTTTGCTAACTTTTTTTAAAAAAACTCTGAAAAAATCAAAATAACCATTGATTTTTTTTCGAAATGTAGTATAATATATAACGCTGACTGGCACTCGTGGCAAAAGAGTGCTAACGATTGATTAATTTTTTATTGGCATAAGCCTGTTACAAGGAGGACTCATCATGAAAATCAAACCGTTGGCCGACAGAGTGGTCATCAAACTCGTCGAGGCCGAAGAGAAAACGCAGGGCGGCATTTTTCTTACCGCCAACGCACAGGAAAAGCCGCAGATCGCGGAAGTCATCGCCGTAGGCCCCGGAAAGGTGGGCGACGACGGAGTCCGCACTCCTGTTGAGCTCAAGGTCGGCGACCGCGTTATCGCCGGCAAGTATTCGGGGACCGAAGTCAAAATCGACGGTCAGGAATACACCATCATCTCCGAGAAGGACATACTCGCGGTCATCGAGTGATCCCAGGGAATCAATCTGAAAGGAAAGTGAATCAGTTATGGCAAAGGATCTTTATTACGGAATAGACGCGAGAAACGCTCTGCTTCGCGGAGTTGACAAGCTCGCCGACACAGTCAAGATAACACTCGGCCCCAAGGGCAGAAACGTCGTCCTCGACAAGAAATACGGCGCTCCCCTGATCACCAACGACGGCGTTACCATCGCCAAGGAGATCGAGCTTGACGATCCCGCCGAGAACATGGGCGCCCAGCTCGTCAAAGAGGTCGCCACCAAGACGAACGACGCTGCCGGCGACGGCACCACCACCGCCACGCTGCTCGCTCAGGCGATGATCCATGAAGGAATGAAGAACGTCACCGCCGGCGCGAACCCCATGATCCTCCGCAAGGGCATGAAGAAGGCAATCGACAAGGCCGTTGAGTGCCTCGCCGCCAACTCCAAGCCGGTGAGCGGCTCGGAGGACATCGCGAGAGTCGGCACCATCTCGGCCAGCGACGAGATCATCGGCAGACTTATCGCCGACGCTATGGACAAGGTCACCTCAGACGGCGTCATCACCGTCGAGGAGTCAAAATCCGCCGAGACCTCATCCGAGGTGGTCGAAGGAATGCAGTTCGACCGCGGATACGTTTCCCCCTATATGTCCACCGATATGGAGAAGATGGAAGCCGTCCTTGACGACTGCTACATCCTCATCACCGACAAGAAGATCTCGGCAATCCAGGATCTTCTTCCCCTCCTCGAGAAGATCGTTCAGGCCGGCAAGAAGCTCCTCATCATCGCAGAGGACGTCGACGGCGAAGCCCTTACCACCCTTATCCTCAACAAGCTCCGCGGCACCTTCACCTGCGTCGCCGTCAAGGCACCTTCCTTCGGCGAGAAGAGAAAGGAAATGCTTCGCGACATCGCGATACTGACCGGCGGACAGGTCATCACCTCCGAGCTCGGCCTCGAGCTCAAGGACACCCAGATCTCGGATCTCGGCCGCGCGCGTCAGGTCAAGGTCACCAAGGAGAACACCATCATCGTCGACGGCGCCGGAAGTGCCGAGGCGATCAGGGAGAGAGTCGCACAGATCAGATCGGCTCTTGAGACCACTACCGTTTCCTATGACAGAGAGAAGCTTCAGGAAAGACTCGCCAAGCTCGCCGGCGGAGTCGCCGTCATCAAGGTCGGCGCCGCCACCGAGGTCGAGATGAAGGAAAAGAAGCTCCGCATCGAGGACGCTCTCAACGCGACCAAGGCCGCCGTTGAAGAGGGCATCGTCGCCGGCGGCGGAGTTGCCTACCTAAACGTCATCCCCGAAGTCGCAAAGCTCCTGAAGGGCGTGGAAGGCGACGAGAAGACGGGCGTCAGGATCGTTCTCAAGGCCCTTGAGGCCCCGGTACGTCAGATCGCCGAGAACGCCGGCTTCGACGGCGGAGTCGTCGTGGACAAGATCGTCTCCTCCAGAAAGCTCGGCTACGGCTTTGACGCCTACAACGAGACCTACGTCGACATGGTGTCAAACGGCATCGTCGACCCGACCAAGGTGACAAGATCGGCTCTCCAGAACGCGGCGTCGATCGCTTCCACGATCCTCACCACCGAGAGCCTCGTCGCGAACCAGAAAGAGGACCCGGCAGCCGCCGCTGCAGCCAACGCCGCGATGAACGCCGGCGGAGGAATGTATTGATAAACCGCAAATCGCAGGTTGCGAATTGACTTAAAACAGATCCGCTCCCGCCCGTTTTCCGGGCAGGAGCGGATCTGTTTTTATTCTGTCAGGGCTGCGTCCCGCCTTCGCGGAGATCAGTTGCCGTATTTCTCCTCGATCGTCGCGTAATAACTTCCTACCGTTTTCTCGGCTTTCTTGGAATAGCTCTTGATCGTCGAGGAGAGAGAGGTCAGCTGAGCGTTTTTGGCCAGATTGTAAAAGGCGCTCTCAAATCCCGTGATCTCGCTCACTTCGTCGATGTCAAAGGTCTTTGAGGAGAAAATGATGTCGAGCATCGCAGTGTCCTCATAGTTGCGGGCAAGCCTCGCGTCTCCCATCAGAACGTAGAAGGCCTCGTGAAGGCTGGCTATGTTCTCGGTGTCCGAAACAAGCGAATAGTAGGCGAGCGCCTCAGCGACCGCGGCAGCCTTGTCTCTGTCCTCAAGATTGCTCGGCATGGCGAGCGGGGAATTCTCGCTTCCGGCGCAGTAGCAGTGATATTCATTCGAATCGCCGGCGTTCGGGATCGGAAGTATCCCGTAGTCGTCGACCATATCTATAAGCCTGTTGACAGCAGAAAGCGTGGTTGACCGGAAGAGTGCCCGGCCTTCTTTGAAGACATTGGAGACATCGCTCCACACCGAACCGCCGATAAAGTGAGTTCCGTTGTTGCAGATCATGACGTCGGGGTTGTCGGCGAGTGCGAGGACCTTTGCTAGCGCGTTTGCCACCGTCTCATCCTGCAGATGGACGGCGACCTGTCCGCCGTCGTTGGAAACCGTCTTAAGTCCGGTCCCCAGGAAGAAGGTGTAGGGGCCGGCGTTCTCGGACAGCATGCCCCACCTTCCGGCGTCGTTGCGGGGGTCCTCGGTCATACCGTTGATCATAGTCAGAAGCATGTCCAGATTCCATTTGCCCTCGCTGACCATGGTATAAGGAGTGCCGTAGGTCCCGTTATACCCGTAGTTGTCATATACGACCTTGTTGTATACGATGACCATTGTACGGAGGTCGTCTCTGATGTTGATCTCTCCGTCGACTGTGAACAGATGAGTCCCAATCCTGTACTCCTTCTGAATGCGCTGATCCCACCAGGGCTGATCGAGGGAAAGCCCCTCAAGCCCCGAGAAGTCAAGGACGACGCCGTTCAGAGCCATAGGCATTATCTCGTCCGCGGGAAGGAACATGCCGTCGCAGATATCAGATCCCGACAGGACGTTCGTGCTGATGAGGGTATTCGCGGAATCGTTGATCGTAAAGGTCAGAGTACAGTTGTATTTGTCCTCTACTGTCATCTCTCTGAGGTAAAGGGCGTCATTGATGATCTCGCCGGTCTCCGCCTTCGCCTCACTGAAATGCATTGGGACCCAGAGCTCGTTATCCGAACAGAAGATCCTGAATTTGTAATTTCCGAGGTCCCTAACCGGAGGAGCCGCGTACAAAGTCTCCTCAACTGTAGTTGCCTCCTCGGTCGTTACCGCCTCGGGGAGCGTCGTATCCTCGGCCGGCGTATCCGCGTTTCCGCATGCCGCGGCGGTGAAGAGGATCAGGACCGCCAGCAGGACAGCCGGCAGTCTGAAAATCGTGGTGAGTTTCTTTCCTGTTTTCATCTTCTTTTGCCGTTGACGATCCGCACGGACGGATCCGTCCGGATGTCAACGCGCTTCCTTTCGTAAATTAATACGGTTATAAATTAAATCATGCAATACCAATCCGGCATGATTCACCTGCCGGGAGATCAGTCGGCTCTTCTTCCGATATATCTCAGATAGAGGCAGAGCGCCGTTCCGGCGAGAGCGTGAAGATATTCTCCGCTGCAGAAAGAATCGAGCACCTCCTGCTTGTTCACTCTCAGGCAGGTTATCACCTCGTCGGTGTCGGGGTGGAGAGTACCTCCGAAATCAAGCTCCTCTGCCAGGCAGAAATTTACCCTGTTCGAAAACAGCGCGGGATTGGGATTGCAGCTCCCGAGCAGGGTGATCTTCCCTGCCCTTATTCCCGTCTCCTCCTCGAGCTCCCTCGCGGCCGTCTCCTCGGGAGTCTCGCCGGTTTCGCCCACGCCTCCCGGAAACTCGGATGTAACGGCTCCCAGCCCGTGTCTCCACTGGCGGACCATCACGAAATCGTCACCCTCCGAATCTCTGACAGCGGGAATGACCAGTGTCCAGTCTGGGGCGTCAAAGGCGATATATTTTCCGCGGTATCCCTCGGGCGATGTCTCGTCAAGCGATTTCACGTCGAGGATCGGGGTGTGGAGCAGCCGCTCGCTGCCGTTCCGTTTCCATTCAAGCTTTTCATTCTTCCGCGCCATTTTGTCTCTCTCTCTCTATCTCTATCTTCAGCCTGTCGAGAGCGCTCTGGAGGATGAGCTCGGCGGAAAGCGCGTCGATCACGCGCTTTCTTTCCTTCCCTCTCGTGTCTGTCTCGTTGAGATATCTTGCGGCGGCGGCGGTCGAGAGTCTTTCGTCGCACATCGCGACAGGCAGTCCCGACATCGCGTTCAGCACCTCGGCAAACCTCCTGCAGCGGTCGGCTCTCGGTCCTTCGCTGCCGTCCATATTCACCGGAAGGCCGACCACCGCGGCCGACGCGCCCAGCTCTTTCAGCATCTCCGCAGCCGCGGCCGCGGTCTTGTATAGCCCCCCGGGGCTTATCACGGCGACTCCGGTCGCAAGCACCCTCGATGCCTCGCAGAGCGCGACGCCCGTCCTGACGTCGCCGAAATCGATCCCCGCGATTCTTCCCGACACACCGAGAAGTTCTGAAAGTCCGGATATCCTTCCCTCGATCGATCCCGGAGAGTTGAGCTTTTTTTCTGTCTTTATAGAATCCTTATTCATTTTGTTTCTTTTCCGGCATGCCGCCGGGCGACCCTGCGGACAGTCAGATCAGTTTTTCCAGGATAGCCTTCGCCGAGAGGATGTCGGCTATCTGTTTTTCTCCCGAGATCTCACGCTCGATGGTGATCGCTCCGTCAAATCCGACTTCCTTCAGCTTGGCAATGAAGGCGGGATAGTTGACTCTGCCCTCTCCGAGAGGCTTCTCTCTTCCGAGATGCCTGCCGTCGGTCGGATACTCGCCGTCCTTGCCGTGGATCCCGCGGACGTATTTTCCGAAGATGTCAAGGGCGTCGACGGGATTTGCCTTGCCGTACATGAGCAGATTCGCCGGATCGAGGTTGATCCCGAGATTGTCTGTCCCGATATCGGTGATCGTGCGCAGGAGAGTTATCGGCGTCTCCTGGCCGGTCTCGAAGAGAAAGTACTGGCCGGAGGCCTTCAGCCTTGACGCAAGCCATCTCAGCGCCGCCACGAGCTCCTGATACTCGGTCGTTGCCGGATTCTCGGGCAGGAATCCGACATGTGTCACGACATCGGTGACCCCCATCCTCTTCGCGGTCGCGGCTCCTTTCACGAGCATGGCGAGCCTTTCGGCGCGGTATTCCTTCGGGACCAGGCCGAGCGTCAGCGGGCCCTCGTAGAAGTTCCAGTATGACATCCCGTCCCAGCCGCACCAGAAAGCGGTGATCTCCACACCGTATTTCGCGGCCGCCTCCGCTGCCCTGTCGGCCATCTCGGGCGTCAGACAGGCGCTGTTCCAGCATTTGAGCTGGCAGTTGTCGAGCCCAAGATCGGCCACCTTCCTAAGATTGTCCTCAACCGAAGCGTTGAGAGTGGTCAGAACTCCGATTTTCATTTTTCACCTCGTATTATCTTTGAAAATAATTCAAATCGAATCATTGGCTGTCATCCTGAAGCTCCTCTAGCTCTCCGTAGACCTCAAGCAGCCTATCCTCCGCCTTCGCTATCCTCTCCGACAGCTCGGCGGCTCTTTCGTAATCGGCAGCCGCGTCGCCGTAGAGCTCGGCGTTCAGGCCGTCGATCAGGCTCTCCAGCCTGTTTTTTTCGTCGGTCAGCCTCGCAAGCCTGGTTTCGCGCTTCCTGGCCTCCCTGATCCCGTCCTTCTTCTTCAGCCAGGCGTCCTTTGCCGTCAGCGCGCCGGCAGGCTCGCCGGCTTCCGCGCACTGCATGTCAGAGGACTTACAGTCCGCCCGCGCGATCCCCGCCTCGGTCGCGAACATCCCGCTTTTTTTGGCCTCGCACCATTCGTCCCAGCCCCGCCCGGGCAGCGACACCGGGAACCTCATTATCCTTCCGTCGGCCGAAAAACCGAGTATGACGGTCGCCAGCGAGTTGATGAAGCTTCTGTCGTGGGATACGCATACGAGCGTCCCCTCAAATCCCCCGAGTGCATTCTCAAGGGCCTCGCGCGAGCCTATGTCAAGATGGTTGGTGGGCTCGTCGAGCAGGCAGGTGTTCATCTCGGAGAGCATCAGCTTGGCCAGCGTCAGCCTTGCCCTTTCGCCTCCGCTGAGCACCGAAACCTCCTTGAAGACGTCGTCCCCCCTGAAGAGAAAGGTTCCGAGCACCCCGCGGAGTTCGCTGTCAGCCATACCTGGATAGCATGTCTTCAGGACCGAAAAGACGGTTTTGTCCTCCCCGAGCCCCTGATTCTGCTGGTCGTAATAGCCGACCCGGAGGTTGCTTCCCTCGTCGATCGCACCTGCGGAGGGCTTCAGCTTCCCCGCGAGGAGCTTGACGAGAGTCGATTTTCCGCATCCGTTCGGTCCGACGATAAAGAGCCTTTCGCCTTTCTTAACCGTAAATGACAGCCCCTCGAACAGGTTCTTCTTCCGGTCGTAGGAAAAGCCGAGGTCGCGCACGGTGAAGACGTCGTTCCCGCTCGGGAGCGAGGGGATGAACTTCATCCTGACCGTCCGCTCATCCTTCTCGGGGGCCGTTTCCCGGACAAGCTTGTCCAGCAGCTTCTGACGGCTTTCGGCGGCGATGATGTTCCGCTCCCTGTTCCAGCGGCGCTGCTGCTCGATATACTCCTCCTGGCGTTTTATCTCTTTCTGCTGGTTGATATAATGTCTCTCCTGTATCTCTCGGTCCCGCTGCCGCTCGGCGGCGCTGGCGCTCCATCCGCCCCTGTAGACTCTACCTTTGCGGTGCTCTATCATGAGCGTTTTGTTGGTTACGCGGTCGAGAAAGTATCTGTCGTGCGAAACGGCGATAAGGCAGCCGGAATAACCCGAAAGATAGTTTTCAAGCCAGCCGACCGTCTCGATGTCCAGATGGTTGGTCGGCTCGTCGAGCAACAGCACTCCGGGTTCGCGGCAGAGCTGCCTCGAGAGCGCAAGCCTCGTCCGCTGACCGCCCGAGAGTGCCGTCACGGGAAGCTCCATGTCGGCTTCAGAAAATCCCATCTTTGACAGGATCGATCTGCACCGCGAGCGAAACCAGTGTCCGCCCCCCCGCGCGAAGCTGTCGGTCAGTGAGCTGAACTCGGCGGTCGCAGAGCGGTATTCCGGTGTGTCGTGCGAGGCTGAGTTGCGCTCGAGCCAGAGCGACAGTTCGGCAAGCCTTGCTTCGGCGCTGAGAAGCTCTGGAAAGCCGGCGTACATCGCCTCCGACACCGATGTCGAGCCGTCCCCCTCAAAGGCGTCGTTCTGTCCCAGCGTCCCGATATCGGTGTCCTTCGCAATATAGACGCTGCCCGAATCGGGTTTAAGCTCACCGAGGAGGAGCTTCAGGAGGGATGTCTTCCCGCAGCCGTTGGCTCCGACTATCCCCAGGCGGTCGCCGGCCTCGAGCGAGAAGGATATATCTTCGAGTATCTTTTTCGGCCCGAAGGAAAGGCAGAGCCTGTTTACACTGATTACCGCCATCAGGGGAGCTTTGCGTCAAGTATCACCGGATGGTGATCAGAAATGTCCTTCGTGTCAAAATCGACGACGATGAAGTTCACAAGCGGCTTTATGTCCTTCGTCCCGAAAACAAAATCGATGACTCCGCCTCCGGAGGAGGGCAGCGTTCCGAGAGAGGATGCCGAACCGTAGTCGTTGAGATATTTCGCGGCGTCGAACTTCGAGCACCACATGTCATTTATCGAGCGGAAATAATCGATCGAGGCGCTGTCGTGGCGGGCGTTGTAGTCGCCGGTCGTAAAGACGGGACACCCGTATTTTTCGGCTATCTGCTTTACCTTCGCGGTTATCTCGCGTGCCTGGACGCGGCGGTACTCCTCACGGTTGTTCTCGGCGTTGTCGAAGTCCCAGTGGGTGGATATCAGAGCGACCTTCTTACCGGTAGTCCTGTCCCTGAGGACGACCCAGCCCATGTTGCGGCAGAACAGATTGGCGGTCATCGAATACATCACGACGCCGCTGTCGACGAGCTCGTATTTGTCCTTCTTATAGAGGACTGTCGAATAGTTCTCGCCGCCGTCGGGTCTGACGAGGCAGACATGCGCGTATCCCGGGCAGTAGACCGGCAGGTATTTAACCCAGATCGAGCAGACCTCCTGGATCCCGACGATGTCTGGAGAATAGGCGTCGAGCATCGCTCCCAGCATCTCCGCACGCGGAGCGGTATCAGTCCCTCCCCATTTCTCGGTCAGGATGTTGTAGCTCATGACGCGGATGTCGGCGTCGGGGTCGATCGGGGTCGCAGTATCCGAGCTCCAGCGGCCTGAGACCGAAATATCCGGCCCGAGGGCGATGTCTCCGCCTTCCGCCATCTTTTCGGTATAGAGTTTGCGGACCGCTCTGTCCGCCGCGACAGATCCGTTGCAGTCGATGACGAGCTTCTCCCCCGACATGTATATGCCGAAGGACAGCGTATCCGATTTCATATTCTCAAGCCTTGAGGTCGGCCCCACGAGGATCTCGAGAGGAGTCTCGGCCGCTGTATCCGGAACGACGGGAAGCAGGTATCCGGTCGCCTGCGCGAGCACCGACGCCACCGCGCCGGCTCCCGCCTCGCTTATTCTTCCGGCAGACTTTCCCCAGACGATACGGTAGTCTGAAATGCTGTGTCCGTTAAGGGTAAGGCTTTTCACTTTATATCCTCCCTCAAATCTGTAATCGTCAAACTCAAGCGTAAAGGAGCCGTCCTCTTCCTGTCTGAGACCCGAAAGCCCGGTCGAGAGGAACCATGTGACCGCCTTTGATATCGTCGTGTTAGACTGTCCGGTGATTATGATCTTTCTCCCCGATCTTATGACCGCGAAATCGTTGTAGCGCATAGTCGACAGCAGCTCTGTGCATTCGGTATAGTTCGTCTTTCCGACGATTATCTCCCAGGTGTCTTCGGGATGAGTCCGGCCGGGGATCAGAAAGTCGTTTCCGATGTCGATCCGCTTCCCCGTCTTGCTTTCGAGTCTGTCCCTGACCTTTACGGCGAGCGCGATCTCTTCGTCTTCCGCGCCGTCCGCGCGTATCACGGTGCAGGACTTTCCGTCGGCGCCGATCACCATGAAGGGCTCGCGCGCGGCTTCGGTCTCGACCGGAGACGTCCCGGTCTCTTCCTCGGTCGAATCGGTCTCTGCGCCTCCTCCGCTGCAGGAGGAAAGCAGAGTCAGCGCGGCCAGCAGCACCGCCGCAGTCCTTAAAGCTGTCTTTATATATGAAGATCTCATTTCATGATCCTCCGGTTGATCGTATGAAAATGTCTTCAGGCGCTCTTCTCATTCCCGCGCATAAATATGCGCCGTGAGGCGACGCCTCTATGAAATGACCGGTGATCCCTCAGATCTCGGCTTCTGTCTCGTCGGGAAGCCTCGATATGACGAGCTCGCCGTTCTGTCTCTTGGCGGACCAGATTATCCTGCGCGGACAGTTGTCGACGCAGATCCCGCAGCCGGTGCATTTGTTGTAATCGATGGAAGCCACGAAATTGACGACCTTGATGGCGCCGGAGGGACAGTTCTTCTCGCATTTTTTGCAACTGATGCAGCCTACGTCGCACTGCTTCCTGACTATGGGGCCCTTTTCGACCGACATGCATCCAACCCAGTGGGCGCTGTCGTAGGGTATGAGTCTGATTATCTGTTTCGGACAGGCCCTTACGCAGGTCCCGCAGCCCTCGCACTTGCGGTAGTCGACGACCGACACCCCGTTGATGACCGATATGGCTCCGAAGCGGCAGCTCGCGACACAGGTCCCGAGGCCGATGCAGCCGTTGGGACAGAGCTTGTCCCCTCCGCCCATCCTGACGGCGGCGATGCAGTCGGCCGCGCCGGCGTAGATATATTTCTTCTTAGCGAGATCCTTTGTGCCAGAGCACATGACCTGCGCTCTCATGCGGATCGGGATCTCGGGCTCGACGCCCATTATCTCTGCGATCTTTACCGCCGTCCGTGCGCCGCCCACCGTACATGACGAGGGAGACGCCTTCCCGGCCGCGATATCCGCCGCCAGGGCGGAGCAACCGCTGCGGCCGCAGCCTCCGCAGTTGGCGCCGGGAAGGACCTCGGCGATCATGTCGATCCGGGGATCCTTCTTCACCGCAAAGAGCTTTGAGGCCAGGGCGAGAAGCGCCCCGAACAGCAGCCCGAGGCCGGCAAAGATCCCGGCAGCCGTCAGTATCTTGAAAAATATTTCCATTCTTTAATCCTTATCCCGGGTATTCCCCGCTCCGGCGCCGTCAGAAGCTGATCCCCGAAAAGCCCGAAAAGATCATCGCGAGCAGTCCGGCGGCCAGAAGCGTCATCGGGAATCCCCTGAAGGCGCGCGGCGGATCGGCGAACTCGAGCCTTGCCCTGACTCCGGCGAAAATGACGATCGCGAGAGTGAAGCCTATCCCGGCGGCAAAGCCGTAGCAGACCGACGGGATGAACCCGTATCCCTTCTGGATGTTGACAAGTGCTGCGCCGAGCACCGCGCAGTTGGTCGTTATCAGCGGCAGATAGATCCCCAGCGACCCGTAGAGCGCGGGAACGAACCTGCGCAGGAACATCTCGATCACCTGCACGAGCGCGGCGATGACGAGGATGAAGGCGACCGTCTTAAGATAACCCAGACCCAGAGGCAGCAGTACGAGATAGTATACCGCCCAGGTGGCCGCTCCCGAGACCGTCATGACGAAGGTGACTGCCATGCCCATGCCCGCCGCCTTGTCGGGCTTGTCGGAAACCCCGAGGAAGGGACAGCAGCCGTAGAATTTTGAAAAAATGAAATTCTCTGTGAGCACCGCGCCAAGCATGAGAAGCAGGACGTCGGTGAATGAAAGTTCGGTAAAGTTCACAGCGGCATCCCCCAGTCCGCGTCGGGATAGTCGGCGGTATCCGAATCGGCGCTGTTCTTGTCTCCGTCGCCTGCCGTCTGGGCATATTCGCTCTCGGGCGGGTAGAAATCAAGCTGCAGCTCGGCGTTCTCGTCGGAATCCGAAGAGACCGTCCCCCTGCCGTTCATGTCGGCGTCCGCGACGCTGTAGTATTCGATGTTTGCCGGGATCAGGGAGGGGTCTCCGACATCCGACAGCCTTTCATGCCGTCTCCGGTCGCCGATCATGTTGCGAACCTTCTGGACGGCGGCGATAATAAAGGATAATGTGAAGAATGCGCCTGCCGGGAGCACGAAGATTATCGCCGGACTGTATTTCTCTCCGAAGACGGGGATCCCCCAGAAGGTCCCGGCGCCTATGATCTCTCTTACCGACGCGATCAGCACCAGCGCGAAGAAAAATCCAAGCCCGGTCGCAAGGCCGTCGACCGCCGACGGCAGCACCCGGTTGCGCGACGCGAAGGCCTCGGCCCGCGCGAGGATGATGCAGTTTACGACGATAAGGGGAATGAAAAGTCCCAGCGACCTGTAAAGATCGTAGAAGTATGCCTTCATCAGCATCTCGACCGCGGTAACGAAGCCTGAGATGATCACGATATAGGCCGCTATCCTGACCTGTCTCGGAATGAATTTCCTAAGCAGCGAGATGAGCGTGTTTGAGCAGATCAGGACCGCCGTTGCCGCGAGTCCCATACCCACCGCGTTCTTTACCGAGGTCGTGGTTGCCAGAGTCGGGCACATCCCGAGCAGCTGGACGAAGATCGGATTTTCGGTCAGGATCCCAGCTTTGAACTGTGCGCCGAGCCCGGACAGGGTGATCTTCCCTTCCCGCACGGTTTTTCCGGAGGAATCGATTTCTGTTCTCATCATTCCCCTCACCCCTCCTCTGTGCCCAGTCCCGCCCTCCTGCCGGCTGCGAGAGCCCGGTTCACGCCGCTCAGCACCGATCTCGAGCTGATCGTCGCTCCGGATATGGCGTCGATGTCACGTCCGAGCGCCGGCGTTCCGCCGAGTCCCGAGTATCCCGCGAGATATTCACTGTCGGCGACGCGGCTCCCGAGACCCGGAGTCTCGGACAGCGCGGTTATCGCCACTCCGATGATCTTTCCCGACGGATCGATGCCGACCACCATGTCGATATTGCCCCCGAATCCGTTGGGGGACACCGACACGCAGTAGCCGGCGAGCCCGCCGGAATTATCGCTGACCTTGTAGATGCCGTTGACGTTATCCGGGACTTCATCGATCGCGGTATAGACTATGTCGTCTCCGAAGACTTCGGAGACCGCGCGCCTCTCGGCGGCGTCGAGGTTTTCGTCTATCCGCGCCGAGGTAAGGAGATTGACGCCCGAAATGATAAGTCCGGTAAGAAGACATATGAGAGTAAGGGAGATCACTGGCTTGAGATATTCTTTCATTTCGCCGCTTTCTCCTTTTCCCCTTCGGTCGTATTTCTTCCGCCCGTCCCGAAGACCCTGGGCCTTGTTAATCTGTCGATATAGTAAACGAGCATGTTCATTATCAGGATGGCGAACGAGACTCCCTCGTTGTATCCGCCGAAATACCTGATAAAGACGGTCACCGCTCCGCATCCGGCGCCGAAGATGAGCCTTCCCTTCCCGGTCACCGGAGATGTGCTGTAATCTGTCGCCATGAATAGCGCTCCGAGCATGAGACCGCCCGACAGCAGCTCCGACGTCATCGATTTAAGCATCCCTCCGCCCGCGGGAAAGAGGGCGGTGAGAAGGGCGACGGTACAGATGAATGAGACCGGGATGTGCCAGGTAATGACCTTCCTGAGCAGCAGGTATATCCCGCCGAGCAGAAGAAGCGCCGCGGACACCTCGCCGATCGATCCTCCGCACTTTCCGAGGAAGAGATCGAGGGTGGACACCTGCGGGACCTCTCCCGCCTTGAGCGAGGCCAGCGGAGTCGCGGTCGCGATCGAGTCGAGCTCCTGCGCGAAGCTGACCGTCTTCCAGTCAAGCCTTTCAAATACCTCGGGGAATGATGTCATCTCCTTAGGCCAGGCGAAGAGGAAGGCGCGCCCGGCGAGCGCAGGGTTCAGGAAGTTCTTCCCTATCCCGCCGAAGAGCTGCTTGACGATAACTATCGCAAAGAAGGCTCCGACGACGGGGATCCAGTATGACACCGACGACGGGAGGTTCATCCCCAGCAGAAGCCCGGTAACCACGGCGGAAAGATCGCCGACAGAGCATTTTTTGCGGAAGAGGAGCCTTGACAGGAATTCGAAGAGCACCGCCGATCCCGTCGATATGAGCATGATCGCCAGCGCCCTCGGACCGAACACGTAGACTCCCCAGGCAGCCGCCGGGAGCAGCGCTATTATGACGTCGAGCATTATCGACGCGGTCGTGTCGGTGTGTTTTATATGCGGTGGAGGCGAAACGGTCAGCAGCTCGGGGATCTTGACCCCGGCCTTGCTTCCGCCACCGGTCTCCGCGGCGGGAAGGCCCTGCGCACCGCCGCTCGTCTGTCTGTTGTCTTCGCTCATTTCACGGCCTTTCTAGCCCTGATGGCTCCCTTGGCTACTCTGATATACTGAACTATCTGCACGTTGCCCGGGCAGTTGTAGGAGCAGGTGCCGCACTCGACGCAGCTCATCACGCCGTTTTTCTCGGCATCATCGTATCTTCTGGCTACCGAATACTGGGCGAGATATATCGGCATCAGGTGCATCGGGCAGTTCTTTACGCAGCGCCCGCACCTTATGCAGGCAGAGGTGTCTCTCATGCGGGCAAAACTCTCGGAGAAGACCAGTATCGCCGAGGTCCCCTTGGTGACCGGCGCGTCGAGCTCCCACCTGGCGGCGCCCATCATCGGTCCGCCGTTGATTATCTTGTATGGAGACTTCACAAGTCCCCCGCAGTAGTCGATAAGCGTTCTGTATGAGGTCCCCAGCGGGACAAGGAGGTTCTTCGGCTCGGCGACGCAGTCGCCGTCGACGGTTATGCAGCGCTCGATGAGCGGCAGTCCGTAGGCGAAGGCCCGGTAGATGACGGCGCAGGTCTCGGCGTTGAAGACGACGCAGCCGACGTCGACGGGGAGCTTGCCCGCCGGCACCTCCCTGCCGGTCAGGGCGTAGATGAGCTGCCTCTCGTCGCCCTGCGGGTATTTGGTCTGCATGACCCTGACCCTGATATAGCTGCTCTTTCCGATGACTCCGAGCAGCCTGTTGATCGCGTCGGCCTTGTTGTCCTCGACGGCGAGGTCGGCGGACGCCAGCCCCAGCGCCCTCATCAGGATCTTCGTGCCGTTGACGATGTCCTCGGGACGCTCGAGCATGAGCCTGTGGTTCGCGGTTATGAAGGGCTCGCACTCGGCACAGTTGATTATCAGCCGGTTGACCTTGCCGATCGACGATCTGATCTTGGCGTGGGTCGGGAACATCGCTCCGCCCATGCCCGAGATCCCGGCTTTCCGGACGATCTCGACGATCTCGTCGGGAGTCGTCTCGGACAGTTTTTTGTTGTAGGGGACTATGTCGGGCGACAGCTCGTTTTTGCCGTCGCTCTGTATCACGACTGTCTCGACCGGCTGGGCCTGCGCGTTGTTCCTGACCTTTATCTCGGAGACGGTGCCGGATATCGACGCGTGGACGAGACAGGTCAGTCCCTGCTCTGCCTCGCCGATGAGCTGGCCTTTATAGACGTGATCGCCCGCCTTTACCGTCGGCTTGCATACGACCCCGATGTGCTGCGCGAGCGGGATCTCGACCTTCTCGGGACAGGGCAGCCTCTCTATCTTTTTTCCGCGGGTGTTCTTATACTCCTCTACGTGAGTTCCTCCGCGGAATGTATATACCTTTGTTCCCATATGCGGGAGTTCTCCTTTTTTTACCGGAAAAATGGGTTGCGCAGGCTTCGGGGATCCGCTGTTAAGCACTTGGATCCCCGGCCATACGGCGCCGTGCGGCAGCCGCCCGGCCGCCGCATCCTTCTTGATATAATATAACATTATAAAGTATACTATAAAAACGACTTTTTTTCAACCTTTTTCTCCGATAATCCCTTTTTTTGCACGATCGGCCGCCACGATTTCGCTTTTTTTGGAAAAAAGCAAAAAAAATCTTGACTTTCACGCCGCAGGGTGATATAATATTCAAGCTGTGCGGCGGAGTAGCTCAGTTGGCTAGAGCAACCGGTTCATACCCGGTAGGTCATGGGTTCAAGTCCAATCTCCGCTACCGAGGCCCGTTGGTCAAGCGGTCAAGACGCTAGCCTCTCACGCTGGAAACATGGGTTCGATTCCCGTACGGGTCACCAAACAGTAATAATCCGAACTTTGTCATCACAGGTGACGCGTTCGGATTTTCTGTTTATTTCGGCTACGACATATACAAACGGCGCTGAAAGAGGGGGTGTTTAAAAACTCGTGCAACGAGTTTTTAAACACCCCGGCGACATTTTTCTCGGCACGAGACCGTGCCGTTTTTGCCCTGAAATGCTCGATATAATGATGTTTTTTCAGGCAAAAAACGAAAAAGATCGGCAACTGTCACGGTTTCCCGGCCGAGACAGTTGCGGGGCTGTTAAAAACCTGAGGTTTTTAAACAGCCCCTTTTTGCCCGTTTGACAGCAATAATCAAGCTGTATAGTGGCAAAAAACGCAATTCTCGAGCAGAATCTGCGGTATCCTGTCCGCAGATTCTGCGGGGGTGTTAAAAAAGTCGGACTTTTTTAACACCCCCTGATCTTTTTCGTTTTTTCCCTGATATACGATCGGTCGGTTTCGGAGCGACCGTTTTTAACGCGTAACCGGGTGCCGGTGAACTAGAGTACTTCCCTGTATTCCGAGAATCCCTCTCCGTAGATCTCGGCGGATTTCGTAACGATCACGAATGCCTGAGGGTCGGTCTCTTTCACAACGTCCTTGAGCGCGGGAAACATCTGGTTCCTCACTACGCTCAGAACGATCTTTCTGTCCTGATGGGTATAGGCTCCCTCAGCGTTCAGTATGGTCGCGCCGCAGGAGCATTTCTCGAAGAGTTCCTTTATTATGTCTTCGGACCTGTTGGTGATGATATATACCGTCTTTGACGTATTGACCCCGTACAGGGTCAGATCGTAAACGACGTCCGAGACGACGATGGTAATGATCGCGTACATCGTCGCGTCGAATTCTCTCGTCACCGCGAAGAAGAAAACGACGATTATGATATCGATTATCGCGTGGATCGTTCCTCCGCTCAGATAACGCCATTTCCTGTGGATCAGCTTGATAACGATATCTGTCCCTCCCGTCGAAGATCTGTTCTTCATGATCAGCCCGAGGCCAAGGCCGGTAAACAGTCCGCCCGCGAGTCCCGCGAGCAGTGTGTTCTCGGTAAGAGGCATGTAGGGCTCGAGAAAGGTCTCGCAGAGGCTTATCACAGCCGAAGAGACCGCCGTTCCGTAGAGCGTGCTCACGGTGAACCTCCACTTCAGCACTATAAGGCTGATGACGAGCAGCGGTATGTTGACCGCCATGACGACGAAGCCGATCGGTATCGGAGTGATCAGATTTACTATGTTGACAAATCCGGTCACTCCTCCGGTGGTAATACCCGAAGACTTTACGAAAACAAAGAATCCCGCCCCGTATAAAACGCATCCCGCGGTGATCACGAGATAGCGGAATAATCCGTCAAGAAGTCTGTTTCCCTTTTTCATGATGTCGATCACGGCACACCCCCGGCATACGCCGCGTGTGTGCCTTTATCCTTTTCTTATATTGTTTTAAGAGACACTGCCTCGCTCAGCTTTCCGCCGATCCGTCCCGGCGGCGTTTTTTCTTTGCGAACATCGCCCCCGCAGCTGCCGCCGCCGAAAGAGCGGCCGCAGGAGCCGCAGAGGAGCAGCCCTTTTCCGGGCTTTCCGGATCGCCGCCGGTCGTTTCCGACTCGCCGCCGACCGGCCCGAACTGACCGGCAGACGCGTTCTCCCCGGTGCTGACGTAGCTGAATTTGAACCTGCCACCCGGCATGACGTCGCCGGAGGTGTAGAAATCAAGTATGTCGCCGGTGAAGGAGGTGTAGACCGTTTTCCCGCCCGACTTTCTTCCGGCGTCGGAGGCGTCGTGGACGTTGTCGGTGACCGAGAAGTTCAGAGTGAAATCATTGCCGGATATGCCGAGATCGCTCTTTTTTACCGCGATCTCAAGATATCTGCCGCTTACCGAATAGTTTACGTCGGCAACGTATTCGGTCTCAAAGCCATTCCCGGTGAAGCGCTCGAGCAGGGCGGTCGACCCGTCCTTCGGCGCCGTCCGGTTGATCACGTAGTTGAAGGAGTTCCAGCCGTCGTTCTCACCCGTAGTGTCGAGATAGACGTTCATCCAGAGCGGATCGGTGTATGGCGTGATCTCCTCCGCGCACTCGACGAGGATGTAGATCATATCGGTGTCGCGCGCGATCTGCGCGCCGATCAGATCGTTCCTCGCCGACCTCTCGGTGTATCTGATGCCGCCGTATCCCGAGGCGTCGCGGTCGGCGGTATTTCCGATATAACCCGCGAAGTAGGGGCCGACGTCCGCCCACTGAGCGGCTCCGCCGCCGACCGTCACCGTCTTCATGCCGGTCGGTTCGGGTATCGCCCTCACGCCCTTGTACTGCCGCACGAAATTTACCAGCTGATAGTAGTAGTGATCCTTCAAGACACCCCTCGAAGGCTCGAGGTCGCGGCTCGCCTTCGCGTTGAACTCGTCGGGGAAGGCGTTCTTTACGCCGCACCACTCCTCGTATCTGCCGGCGATCCACTCGTTCCAGCCGGTGACGAAGATGACCTTCGGATCGACGTCCAGCGCGTATCCGAACTGCTCCTCGAAATTCGCGCCGCGCAGCAGCGCGTCGGGCCGGGTGTCGTATCCCTTCGAGGTATAGGTCCTGTCGGCCGTGTTCGGCCCGTTCATTGCAGAGAGCTGATGAGTGACGTAGTTGTGGTTCTGCGCGACGCCGACGGTGATCTGCTCGGGGGTCCCGCCGGTGATCTGCGAGGCCTTCGAATAATACACCGTCTGGGGATACATCGAAAGCCATCCCCAGGACTTAAGGTTTGAGGTACGGTCGGTGTAGCCGGGGACGTTCGCGCGGAAGGTAAAGAAGCTCTTTATCTCCTTCTGAAGCGGATCGGCGGCCGAGAGCCCCGACGCATACGCCATCAGCATCGGTTTTCCGTCAAGCCAATACCAGAGCGAGCGGAAGCTTCCCTCTCTGAAAATGTCGAGATAGAGCGCCTTCATCTGCGTCACGCTGTCGGCGTTCGCGGCGAAGGGCAGCATGAAGGAGACCTTCGGCGCGGCGACTCCGTCCTTCTGCGCCGTCGTCCAGGTCTCAAGAAGAGGCGTATAGCTGTCTCTCCAGGTGAAGGTCCCGTTGGTGTTGTCGGTGAAGACGACGTCGACGCCGGCGTTCGCGAGAAGCTCTGCGTGGCGGCGGAGGACCCATTCGTCGTTGGTGCGGTAGTATCCGTATATCGGCTCGTCCCAGAAGTTCTGGTATCCCGCTCCGGGCCAGCCGGCGTAGGAATAGTCGTTGATTATCGCCGACAGGTCGACGCCCTTCGTCTCCTCGGCGTCGAGAAATTTCTGGACGTTGAAGGGCTTCGCCGAAGCGCCCTGCGAAGCGTGCCAGGTCCAGTAGAAGATCGCGAGAGTCCTGTCCTCCCGCGGGTCGCCGACCTCGGCGTTGGTCAGCGACCGTCTGCCAAGACCGTCGGTGAAGACCCAGGTGTCGGGCATGACGCTGTTTGCCGGGTAGAGACTGCCTTCGAGCCGGTAGGCGGACAGATCCTTCATCTCTTCTCCGCTCTCCTCATAGACCGGAGCCTTTCCGTATGATTCCTCCACGCTTTTTACCTCCAGAAAGGGCACCTCGGGCGCGCCGCCCGTAAAAGTGACCGTCATCAGGGGCTCGATCCTCGATTCCACCCCGTCGCTGTAAGTGAGTATGCAGTTCCGCCCCGAGGGCTCGCCGGCCCAACAGCCGACGTTGCCGAACGTGTTTTCGATCGCGAAGAGATACTCCCCGGCGGGAAGCGGCGACGGCAGCGTCACCCGGTTCGTCGCGTTGTCCTGCAGCCTCGTGAACCTCTTAGAGGCGAGCGGCGCCTTTGATACCGTCTTTTTTACGCTCCCCTTCCATTCGTACACCGAGAGATCAGCCTCGTACACGCCGCTGACGCTCCAGGTCGGCATCGAAAAGGAAAAGGCGCTGATCTCTCCGCCGACGTTCAGCCTGACTCCCAGCCTGCCGATCTTTTCGGCGACCGCCACGGCGGACGCCGCCCCGGTCCCTGAGTTGACTCTGACTTCGGCGACCGCTCCGGTTCGCACCGCGGTCAAAACCGATACTGCCAGCAGGGTCAGCAGCAGGGCCGCCGTCAGCGCCGGCATCTTTTGTTTTCTCTTCATATACCGTCATCCTCCTTTACCCTGCCGGGTCCGATATGCCGGACGGGCCGTCGGCGTGCCGCGGCAACGCCTGCGGCCGTCACGAAGACCCGGGTCCTCTACCCTCTGACGTCCGTCGGGCGTTTTACGTGGGGCAAAACTTCCAAATATCCTTCTTTCGGATTGACAAACCG